>Ga0209460_1000038_pt1 | contig 247083 bp, 197 predicted proteins | sample EBPBio132013_DNA_FD_185868 | JGI IMG/M metagenome (GOLD analysis project Ga0209460, IMG submission 185868) | Wastewater treatment Type I Accumulibacter community from EBPR Bioreactor in Madison, WI, USA - Reactor 2_5/13/2013_ DNA (SPAdes)... | ecosystem: Engineered > Bioreactor > EBPR >... | reverse complement strand
CAGGTCATGTTTATGGCCCAGAACACGCAGCAGGAAGCGGCGGCAGTCCAAGGGCTGGAGTCGGAGGGGGAGGAGCAGGCCGGGGAAACGAGCAAGTTTGATCTGAGCTTGGCGCTGCAGGAAACCGCGGCGGGGTTGGAAGGAAGCTTCGAATACTGCACCGATCTGTTTGCTCCCGCTACCATCGAGCGGATGGTGGGCCATTTCCAGGCCTTGCTGGCGGCGCTGGCGGCCGAGCCGACGCGCCCGGTGCTGAGTATTCCCTTTATCGCTGGCGAGGAGCGGACGCTGCTGGTCGAGACGTGGAACGCTACCAGAACGCCGGCACACACGCCGACAATGGTCCATGAGTTGATCGCCGCCCAGGCCCAGCGAACGCCCGCGGCCGTCGCCGCACGCTACGGCGATCAAACCTTGACCTACCGCGAGTTGATAGCCCGCGCAAACCAGCTAGCCCACGCCCTTCAGGAACGCGGCGTCGGGCCTGATGTGCTGGTTGGTATCTGCGTCGAGCGCTCGCTGGATTTGATGGTCGGACTACTCGGCATCGTGATCGCCGGCGGCGCGTATGTGCCGCTCGATCCGTCCTATCCGGCGGAGCGGCTCGCGTTTATGCTCGAAGATGCCCGCGTGGCGGCGCTAGTGACCCAGAAGCGGCTGCTTAGCGGATTGCCAGCCGACAGCATCCCGACGCTCTGCCTGGATACCGACTGGTCGCTCGTGGCCGGCAACCAGGACTGCCCGCCGACGAGCGCGGTCACGCCCGCCCATCTGGCCTACATGATTTACACTTCCGGCTCGACCGGCCGCCCCAAGGGGACAATGATCCAGCACAGCGGCTTGGCGAACTACCTGACCTGGGCCGTCGATGCCTACGCCATGGCCGCAGGCGACGGCGCGCCGGTGTATTCCTCAGTTTCCTTCGATCTGACCATCACCGGCTTATTCGGCCCGCTGCTGGCCGGGCGGGCGGTGCATCTGCTTCCTGAAGACGCCGGCGCGGAGGGCCTGGGGGCGAACCTGAGCGTCGCCGAGACCTATAGCTTGGTCAAGATCACTCCGGCCCATCTGGAGATTCTCAACCACCAGATGCCGGCGCACCAGGCAGCCGGCCGCACCCGCGCCTTTGTAATTGGCGGCGAAAATCTTCGTGCGGATATGGTGGCCTTCTGGCGCGACCATGCGCCGCAGACAGCGCTGATCAATGAGTACGGACCTACCGAAACCGTGGTCGGCTGCTGCGTCTACACTGTGACGCCCGATACGCCGGCTGTCGGCGTGCTCCCGATCGGGCGGCCGATCGCGAATACTCAGATGTACGTGCTTGATCCGAGGCTGCAACTTGTGCCAATCGGCGTCGTGGGCGAACTCTACATCGGCGGGGCCGGCGTAGGGCGCGGATATCACAGGCGCCCCGACCTGACGGCCGAGCGCTTCGTCCCCGATCCGTTTGGCGGCCAACCCGGCGCCCGGCTGTATAAAACCGGCGATCTCGGCCGCATCCTGGCCGACGGAACGCTGGAGTGCCTGGGCCGCGTGGACCATCAGGTCAAGGTGCGCGGTTTCCGCATCGAGCTGGAGGAGATTGAGGCGGCGCTGCTCCGGCAAGCCGGCGTGCGCGAGGCGGTGGCGGCGGCGCGGCGCCAAGAATCCGGCGATATTCAGCTAGCCGCCTATGTGGTTGCGGCAGCGCCGAACAACCAGCCGCAGATCCCAACCCTGAAGCAGTCCCTTCAGGAGCTGTTGCCCGCCTATATGGTGCCGAGCCATATCATGCTGATCGACGAACTGCCGCTGACATCGAATGGGAAAGTCGACCGGGGAGCTCTGCCGGCCCCTGCGCGGACTCTGGCTAGCGAGGCGGTGCTGCTGGCGCGCGATGCCCTGGAGTTGCGCCTCACCCAGGTCTGGGAGTCGATCCTGGAGGTCAGGCCGATCGGCGTCAATCAAAATTTCTTTGACCTCGGTGGTCATTCGTTGGCGGCGGTGCGCCTAATGGATCGTATCGAGAAGGCATTTAACCAGTCCCTGCCGCTTTCCGCGTTGTTTCAGGGCGGCACCATCGAGCAGCTTGCCGTCATCCTGCGGCAGCAGAAGGCTGGCTCCGGCTCGACCCTGATCCCCATCCAGCCGGGCGGCTCGCAGCGGCCGTTGTTCCTAGTGCACCCGATCGGGGGCAACGTGGTCTGCTACCTCCAGCTGGCGCGCGCGCTTGGCGGCGACCAGCCAGTTTATGGCCTGGAGGCGATAGGGTTGCACGCGGGGCGGGCACCTCAGCGGCAGATCGAGGTGATGTCCGCCCACTATATTGAGGAAATCCGCTCCGTTCAGCCGGACGGCCCTTACCTGCTGGGCGGCTGGTCTTTCGGAGGCGTCGTCGCGCTGGAGATGGCCCAACAACTGACCCAGCAGGGGCAGGATGTGGCGCTGCTGACCCTGATCGACAGCCAGCCCCCCGCCGCCGATCGGTCTCGTATGGGCTATGACCCGGCGCTGTGGCTGCTGCTGTTCGCCGAAGATACCGGTCTGATCAGCCGGGACGCCGCCGCCAGCCTGCACAGGGTTTTGGGTGAGCTGGCGCCGGATGCGCAGCTCGAACACCTACTGGGCTATCTGCAAAGCCTGGGCGCCCTGCCGCCAGACGCCGATCTGGAGCGGATCACCCGGCTGTTCACAGTCTTCACATCCAACATGGAGGCTAACGACGCCTACGACGGCCGCGTCTACCAGCAGCCGGCGTTGCTTTTCCAGGCCGATGATCGCGGCCGCGACGGCCTAGCCGACCATGCCGATGAGTGGCGGCGGCTGGCGCCTGATCTGGTCTGCCACGTCGTTCCCGGCACCCATTATTCGCTGCTTCAGGCTCCCGTAATCGACGGGATCGCGGAGCAGATTCGCGCGGTGATCGGCCGTTATGACACACGCTAGGCGGGTACGCACCGCCGTTCGGCTCCCGCGCCCAAGGGCGGCGTGGGAGCCGGACTATCTTGGCACACTACGGAGTCTCTCTTGTATAGCGAGGAATCCTCGCGAAGGAATCAAAAGCACCCTATGACAACTATCGACCAAACCACCACCAAATGGCTGACCTTTCCCCGACCCAATCCTCAGGCCAAAATACGCCTGTTTTGCTTCTCCTACGCCGGCGGCGGAGCGTCGACCTTCCGCCCATGGATGCAACACCTGGCGCCAAGCATCGAGCTGTGCGCCGTCCAGCTGCCCGGCCGCGAGAACCGGCTTCGCGAGGCCCCGCTGACCCGCGTTGATCCGATCGTCGATACCTTGAAACAGATGCTGCCGGCGTATTTTGATAAACCCTTCGCTTTGTTCGGCCATAGTCTGGGTGCCATCCTGGCCTTCGAACTGGCGCGCGCCCTGCGCAACCATCCCGAGGCTCGGCTGGCCCATGTGTTTGTGTCGGCCCGCATTGCTCCGCAGGCGATCGATCCGGAGCCGCCGATCTACCAGTTGCCAGAAGCCCAGTTCCTGGCCAAACTGCGCCAGCTCAACGGCACCCCGACGATGGTGTTCGAGAACGAGGAACTGCTGGAGATGCTCATGCCGATCCTGCGAGCTGATTTCGCCCTCAATGAAACCTACGCCTACCGGCCAGAGCCGCCGCTTGATGTGCCACTGACGGTGTTTGGCGGCACCGAGGACCCCAAGGTCAGCGAGGCCGAGCTGAAGGAATGGTCGGCCCAGGCGGGCGGGCGCTTCGCGCTCAAGATGTTCCCCGGCGACCATTTCTTTGTTAGCAGCGCCCAGCAGGCGATTGTTTCGCTAATCAACGGCGAGCTTCAGACAGTCCATGGCTAGCGCATGCCGGCCCCGTTTTGACATAACACCTGGAAGGAAGAATGATGACGATCTCCATATCGGTCAAAGACTTGCGTAAATCGTATGGCAAAGACAGCGCCGTTTTGAAAGGGCTGTCGCTGGATCTCTACCAGGATGAGATCTTGGCACTGCTCGGCCCGAACGGCTCGGGTAAAACCACCCTGATCAAAATCCTCGCCACCTTGCTGACCAAGGACTCGGGCAAGGTGCATATCCTTGGCCACGACTTGGACGACGACGAAAACGAAATCCGCCATGTCTTCGGCTACGTCGGCCAAGATACCGAGCGCTCGGCCTACTCGCGCCTGACCGTAGTCGAGAACCTGCAATTCTTCGGTGCTCTGCGCGGGCTTGACAAGCGACAGGTCAACGCCCAGATCGAGAAACTGGTCGAATACTTCGATTTCAAGTCCAACCTGAAAAAGTACTTCGGCTACCTGTCTGGCGGCCAAAAACAAACCGTGGTGATTATGCGGGCGCTCCTACACGATCCGGCCGTGATTTACCTCGATGAGCCGACCAAAGGCCTCGACCCGCTGATCGCCAAGAATATCCGCAGCTTTCTCAAGAAGTATGTCAAGGAAGAGCACAAAACCTTGCTGCTGACTTCGCACATTTTGTCCGAAGTCGACGAGCTATCGAGCCGGGTCGCGCTCATCCACGACGGCGTGATCGCGTCGGTCGGCACAGCGCAGGAGCTCAAGCAGGGGGTCGGCGTCGACGGCTTCATCGAATTGCAAAAACACTCGATCCCGACGGGTGTCGTCGACAAAATCCTCCGTCTGCCGCCAGTCCTCAACAGCGACGATCAGGATAGCGAATGGGTGTCGTTTGGCATCAACAATATGGTCGATGCCATGGAAGGGATCATCCATATCTTGCGCGAAGAACAGATCCAGAGCCAGTTCCGCTACCGCAACGTCTCGCTCGAAGACGCCTTTGTGTATCGGATGGGCTTGCTGTCCGATGGGTTTGAAGCTTAAACAGGGGGAAGTATGATCTCGGAAACTCAAGTCACGCGTGATACTCACTATGTGAAATCCAGCAAATCGAAACCAATATCGTCGTGGAAGGTCTTCGCCGCCACCACGGTCAAGGATCTGCTCATCCAGTTTCGCTATCTGCCCAACCTCGTGGGCCGGCTTTTCGAACTGACAATTCGCATCGGCTTCTTCTATTTGCTCGCCAGCATCACGACCTACACTGTCGCCGGCTCGGTGCTAACCGGCCGCAGCCTGATCGTTTTTATGTTCGGCGGGTTGCTGCTGTTCGTCTACAGCAATACCTCTTTCACGGCGCCCATGAACGCCGTCAGCAACGACTTGCACAACGGCACCCTGGAGTACCTGTACAGCAATCCGTCGTCGCGCTATGCCTATTTCCTGGGCAACGTGCTGTCCAGCGCGATCGTGAACCAGATTGTGTTTCTGCCACTGTACATCGTCCTGTTTTTCATCGCCGAGGCGACCGCCTTCAACATGCTTATGGTGTTGCTCGTCTGCCTAGCGGTGATGGGCGTGCTGATCTCGATCGGCATCATGATCGCCATGCTCGCGCTGATCTGGCGCCAGGTCGGCGCGTTTGTGCAAATCCTGGCCATCCTGTTTGAATTCGTGTCGGGAACCTACTTCCCGCTTTCCGCCTATCCGCTGCCGCTCCAGTATCTGGCCTACGCGCTGCCTTACACCTGGGGCTATGACCTGATCCGCTACTACAGCCTGCAAAACAAGTGGCAGACGATCCTGCCTCCGTGGATTGAGTGGTGCATCCTGGGCGCGTACGCCGTGGTTTTCATGGTGATCTCGCGAATTCTGCTGGTCAGGGCCGAGCGGCGTTCCAAGAAGCTTGGCTTACATTTCATCTAGGTGCTGGTTCCGGGACGAGTCGTCGTTCGCGGCGCCTTGTCCCGACCGGATGTCTGGCTAGTCAATCGAAGGAGCGCATCATTGATCACTCTGGATTGTAAGCTCGCCGCGCGGACGCCCGAACGGCAACGCACGACGGTAGATGTTGGCGGCGTTCGCATCGGCGCGGAGGAGATTGTCGTTATTGCCGGCCCTTGCAGCGTGGAAAACGAGGAGCAAATTCTGGCGACGGCGCAGGCGGTGCGCGCTGCAGGGGCGCATATGCTGCGCGGCGGCGCCTACAAGCCACGCACATCGCCGTATGCGTTCCGCGGCCTGGGCGAGGAAGGGCTGCAACTACTGGCCAAAGCCCGCGCAGCAACCGACCTGCCGGTGGTCACCGAAGTGATGACACCGGCCGATGTGGGATTGGTCGCCGAGTACGCCGATATGCTTCAGATCGGCGCGCGGAATATGCAGAATTTCCATCTGTTGGAGGCCGTAGGCCGCATCCAGAAGCCGGTGTTGCTGAAACGCGGCCTGTCGGGGACGATCCAGGAGTGGCTGCTGGCGGCAGAATATATCTTGAACTGCGGCAATCCCAATGTCGTCCTGTGCGAGCGGGGCATCCGCACCTTCGAACCCAGCCTGCGCAACACGCTCGACCTCGGCGCCCTGGCCTTCGTCAAGGAACTGAGCCATCTCCCGGTCATCGCCGACCCCAGTCATGGCGTGGGGCGCAGCAGCCTGGTCGGCCCGCTTGCCATGGCCAGCCTCGCCGCCGGGGCCGACGGGCTGATCCTGGAGGTTCACCCGCACCCCGAGCGCTCGGTTTCGGACGCCCAGCAGACCGTGGATTTCGCCGAATTCGCCGACATTATGCTGCGGGCGGATGCGGTGGCCTCTGCCGTGGGGCGCAGCCTGCACCTGCCAGCGATCACGCCCGCCTACGCCGAGGCGGCGGATGTCCCCGCCTGATCTTGCCAGTGCGGCCAGCCTGGACGGCGACGCGGCGCTTAACCCGCTGACGATTCTAGCGGCCCTGGGTATTGACACGCCCAGGACCGTCCTACACGTAACGTATATCGGGCGGCTCGGACACGGCCGTCTGGAATCGGCACCAGCCAGAGCTGGCGGGCCTTGCGGGGTTTCACCAGGATGAAGACGAGCGGTGCCAACGGGAATGCGCTGCTTTGCGGCTGGCAGGGGAAACTGGCCTGTCGGTGCCGCCGGTGCGGGGTCAGTCGGTCAGTCGGCGGCGGTCGGTCATGCTCCTGAACTGACTGGCGAGCAACTCGCTCAGCCAGGCCTGCCTGCGCCAGGCCCTCGCGGGATGGCGCAGGGGCTTTGAGTTCGGCCAGACTCAGGCCCGCATGCACGCGATCACCGATTCCGCGCCGGAACTGTCCGGCGGTGACTGGCTCGCTGACGCGGGCGCAACAGCAACAAGCGGCTTCCGCTATAGCAGCCGTCGGAGTTAGGCGAGCTTACGCCAGCAGGGCGTGCGGGTTGGTCGCCATTGTATCCTTTGCCTGATACGGAATGCCAGCCTTCACCTGGGCCGCATGAAATGGCGGCGGGACCGTGCGTGCGGCGCGTCTGCCGCCCCGAATCACCTTTAACACCAGTTCGTGTCACTTTCCGCCCTATACTGGGTCTCCCGCAATATCTGTGATGCTCACCTGTGCTAAAGTGATAAGGATGCTAATCTCCACTCCAGGATACCCATGTGCCTTTAAACCCTTGTTAAATTGCCCTGTTTTCGGCTTGAAACCCCCACCATCCAGCACTGTCACGTATAGCTCGTCGCGCATTCCACCCAGACCGCCGTCGTTTGCCTGACCCGCGCAACCACGGCCTCACGGCGGCACGGCCGGTATTGTCGGCGGGTAATCGATCTTCCTTGGATGACAATGCCTGTCCAGTTGGAGCTCCATCTCCAGCGGTTTCGCTGTCCGAATCGGCGGTGTCTGCGCCAAACCTTTGTTGAACCGCTGCCGACACTGGCACTACCCCATGTCCACCGAACCACCCGTCTGGCGCGGACGCAACAACGGGCGCCCAACACTTGGGCGAGGCCCTGCATCAACCGTTCACCGAACCACCCGCCTGGCGCGGACGCAACAACGGGTCGCCTTAGCACTCGGTGGTGAAGCTGGCGTGCGGACGCTCAATCACCTAGGCATTGCCACCAGCTCTGACACGCTCTTGTGCCTGATTCGCGCCTTCGAACCTGCGGTCGCCGAGGCTGTGACCTATGGTGGTATTGACGATCGGGCCTATCGCAGACGCTACGGCGATTGACACGTGGCTCCAATTCTGACCCCTCGCTCCTATTGGTGGTATACGAGTTGCAATTGCTTGGTTTAGCACGAATTAACCAATCCATCAGCAGGGGGCAGCTATGCAGCCAAGTATTATTAATTTATTTAAACAAACATTTAAAGAGTGGGGCGATGACAAAGTACCACGGCTTGGAGCAGCCTTGGCCTACTACACGGTATTTTCGCTTGCGCCACTGTTGATTATTGCAATTAGCATTGCGGGCTTGGTGTTTGATCAAGAGGCAGCGCGTGGTGAGGTTACGCGCCAGTTAGCTACGTTAATTAATGATGATGCAGCCCAAGCGATCAACGAAATTATTCAGCAATCAAGTAACCAGCGCTCAGGCATTATTGGCACATTAGTTGGTTTGGCAACCTTGCTCTTTGGTGCTTCCGGCGTTTTTGGCCAGCTTAAAGATGCCATGAACACGATTTGGGGGGTGCAGCCAAAGCCTGGTCGTGGGATTTGGGGCATCGTGCAGGAGCGTTTTTTCTCGTTTACGATGGTGCTGGGCGTGGGCTTTTTGCTCTTAGTTTCGCTGATTATCAGCACGTTGCTTGAGGCGGGCAAAAATTGGCTGTTTGGCGCAGAGATTGGTATTGTCTTTCAGATCATCAATTTAATCGTTTCATTCGGCATTATCACAGTTGTGTTTGGCCTGTTATTCAAATTTTTGCCTGATGTTAAGATGGCTTGGCGCGATGTTTGGATTGGCGCAGCACTCACAGCATTGCTCTTCACCATCGGTAAATTTGCGATTGGCCAATATCTGAGCACCAGCAGCACCGCCTCGACGTTTGGCGCGGCTGGCTCATTGATTATTGTACTGTTATGGGTTTATTATTCGAGCCAAATTCTCTTTTTTGGAGCCGAACTGACCCAAGTCTATGCCAATATGTATGGTTCGCATGTGCAGCCTGATGATGATGCTGTAGCCGTGACTGCCGCTGCCCGCGCTGAACAAGGCCTGAGCAATCCCGATTCGCCGCGTGATCAGCGCACGCCTCGACCAAAACTGGCCACTAGTAAACCACAAATTATTGTCACTGAACGCTTTAAATCATTGGAAAAACAACGCTATGTGGCAGCAGTTTTAGGCTTTCTGCTGGCAGTGGTAGCGGGGGCATTTAAGAGTTTACTCAACGATAAATCGCCATCGTAATATGAGCGAGATTAGCACAAAACAGCGGGGCGTTGGCTCCGCTTGTTTATTTTAGGGTGATGTGGGAATGTTGGGGGGCTTATCTGATTTCATGATACCATGCGCGACAACCCCGAGTCAATCGGCAATTCGATCAGTAGACAAACCTACCTGGCTGGCCTACGATAGCCGTTCAAGCCATCAAAGAGGAGTGTATGCTATGACCGACCTGCGGCAGTCAGAAGAAGCATATCAAGTCGAACGTGATCGTCAGCGTATGGAGCGTGAATTGCATGAAGCCAAGTTGGCTAATCGCGAGTTGCGCCGTCGGCTTGAGAAGGTTCAGCAACAACTTAACGAAACGTCGAGCGCCTATAATAAAACTGTTAAAAATATGCTCGATATGATTCGTGAGAATAATGAATTAACCGTTGAGTGCGAACGTTTACGTTGGTACACTGGGCGCTACGATAGCGAACAAATTCGCGTTGAAACGAAACAATTGCCCAAACTTAGCCCCGATGAAGCGCGAGTGATTCGCAAGGCCATGGCGCGTTTGCATCACCCCGATATCGGCGGTAGCATCGAACGCATGCAATTGTGGAATAGCCTGTTGGATCAGATTGAGCAAGGAAACTAGCGACGAAGGAAGGTTATGGCTGTACTGTATGTGGTTGCCACACCAATTGGTAACCTTGAAGATATTAGCCCACGTGGCTTGCGAATTTTGCAAGAGGTTGGCTTAATTGCCGCTGAAGACACTCGCCACACCCGCAAATTATTGCAGCGCTATCAGATTGAAACGCGATTGATCGCCTACCACGAGCATAACAAACTAGCCCGTTTGGATACAATTTTGCTGGCTTTGGCCAACGGCGATGCTGTGGCGTTAGTTAGCGATGCTGGCACGCCAGCGATCTCCGACCCTGGCTACGAGCTGGTTGGCGCAGTAATCGAGGCTGGATTTGCAGTTGTGCCAATTCCTGGGCCAAGCGCGGTAATTACTGGCTTGAGTGCTTCGGGCCTGCCAACCGATCGCTTTTATTATTTGGGCTTTCCGCCGCGCCGTTCCAAAGAGCGTTGTGCGTTGTTCAGCGAGGTTGTTGATATTCCGGCAACCTTGGTGTTGTATGAAGCGCCGCATCGGATTTGCGAAAGTTTGGCTGATGCTCTTAGCGTTTTAGGCGATCGTCCTGCCGCCGTAGCGCGTGAATTAACCAAACTTCACGAGCAATTTGTCCGTGGCACGCTCAGCGAATTACTGGCCCATTTCAATGCCACTGAGCCACGCGGCGAGTTTGTGCTGATGATCGGCGGAGCCACGCGGCCTGCCAAACGCAAACCAATCAGCACTGCAACCAATGAATTGGGGGTTGCAGTTACAACCGATGAGGCTCCAGTCGCAGTCGATTGGGATTTGATTCGGAGTGAGTTGCAACGCTTGCGGGCTGAAGGCTGGACGGGAACCAAAGCTGCCAAACATCTGGCCAAACACTATGAGCTTGATCGCCATCAAGTCTATAGCGAATGGAGCAACTTGCCAGAATAAGCCCAAAGTCGCACGCTTGCTAGCTCATTTAAGGCGTATGATTAAGCTTGGAACTAATTTGGACTGCCATGAGCAGTGTGTGATGAAAGGTCATCCATGAGCGAGCAAGCATTTACGCCCAAACGGATTTTAGTCGTTGTAGCCCACCCTGATGATGCTGAATTTGTCTGTAGCGGCACGTTGTCGCGCTGGTATCGCGAAGGCCATCACATCCATTTTTGCCTTTGTACCGATGGCAATCATGGCTCAAGCGACCCCAACATGACTCCCGAACGCTTAGCCGAGATTCGCCAAGCTGAGCAACGGGCGGCGGCGGCCCATGTTGGTGCTGATGTCACATTTTTGAGTTTCGATGATGCGGCGTTGGAGCCAACCCTTGAATTGCGCAAAGCCATTACGCGGGTGATTCGGCGCTACAAACCGGATATTGTGGTTTGCCAAGATCCATCATTTCGCTACAGTGATGATTATTTGAACCATCCCGACCATGTGGCGGCAGGCAATGCCACTTTTGGGGCAATTATGCCAGCAGCTTCAACCCGTTTGATCTTCCCTGATCTGTTAGAGGAAGGGCTAGAACCCCACAATGTGCGACAAGTTTATTTGATGGGTGGCGAGCGGGTTGATACGTGGGTTGGCTTGACCGAAGAGGATTTTCAGCTCAAACTCAAGGCTTTGCGCGAACACAAATGCCAATTGGGCGATTGGGAGCCAGAGCCAATGATGCGCGACTGGGCGGTTGCTACCGCCAAATCGGCGCGTGAAGCTGGAGTTGAGTGCGAATTGGCTGAATCGTTTAAGCTCGTGACCCTAGTTCGAGATTAAGTAGGCGCTGGGCCGAACTGATAAAGCGAGGATCGTAGGCCGCAATTTCGTGCCAACGATCCTCGTCGTTTTGCAGGCCGCTAATCAGCCGTTGTTGCACATCAAGCAGGGCATTGCGAATCGTGGGATAAGCCCGTTTTTGTTCGAAACGGCCAACATCAAGCACCTCACGCGCTAGTTCAACACTGTATTTGGCGATCCAACGCGGCTTGAGTCGCTGCCAATCGAGCAAGGGCATGGGCTTGGTGTTGCTCAACAAATCGCTGGTTTTGACCCAAAATGCTTGCGGTGGCAAGATCGCAATCGTTGAATAATATTGTTCGGTGGTTTTGTTATGCCGATTCAAGCCATCGAGCAAGGGCAACAAATCGCCAAGCCGCACCAAAGCAGGGCGGGTGTTGATGTAATGCAGCAATTCGTCGCGGCTAATTTGATCATCCTCAAGCAAATCGTGCCATAGCGCAATCACCGTGGCAATTTCATCGCGAATGCCAAACACCTCGACAATTTGCACTGCAACTTCTACCAAATGATACAAATAGGGCTGATCGCTGAGTGGCCGCATGCGCCCAGCATTGCGATCGACCGCTAGTTGGAGCGCAGGCTCAACTGCCGAGCCAAGGTGTAAGGCTCGCAATCGGGCAATTAAAGCTTCAGTTGGTAGATGTTGCATTTAGCACCTCGTTAGCGAATCAAGCGCCAGAATGAGCGACCTTCAAGCGTTTTGCCAATCGTAGTTTCGTCTGCGAGGCACTTGAAAAAGCTCAACGCCAAATCGTTGACATCAACTGGCCGCATAATTGCGCCTAAGCGCCCAATCAAAGGCAATTTGCTGAGCAGCGCAAACGGCATGCTTGCTAGTTGGATTGCGCGGCGGCTTGGCCCGACAATCGCCGCAGGCCGCAGAATTGTCCAATCGAGTCCGCTTTCGCGCACAGCTTTTTCGGTTTTGGCCTTCCAACGTAAGTATGAGCCGAGCGGCAAGCCCGCGCCCGCCGAGCTAAGCAGCACAAAACGCTTGACTCCTTGCGCTTGGGCTGCTTTGATCAAAGCGATGGTTGTGCCATAATCGACAGTTTCGTAGCTGACATCGGTATTAAATTGAGCTTGGGTTGTGCCAATCGTTTGAAATACCGCCTCGCAGCCCTCAAGCGCTGCCTCAACACTCGCTTGATCGGCAAAATCGCAGATCGCAAAGGCTTGGCCAAGGGGAAAATGAGTTTTGCTGGTGGCACTTTGGCGCACCAAAGCCCGTACTTGCCATTCAGAATTGTTGGCGGCTTGACTGATAATCCGTTGGCCAGTGTAGCCCGTGGCTCCGGCTAAAGCGATCACGGTCATAAACTTGCTTCCTCGCGCTTACGGGGCAAGCCCGTTGGCTGATCCAAATCGTAGTGGCCTGGCTTGAGTTGCTCATCGACCGCAACCCGTTGATCAAACACATAGCACTCGCCTTGCCATTGGTTGGCGCTTGGCTCGACCGTTTCAAGGTATTTCAAAATGCCGCCTTCAAGATGATAGACTGCTTGAAAACCCTTGCGCAGCATATAGGCCGTGGCTTTTTCACAGCGAATGCCGCCAGTGCAAAACATCGCCACCTTGGGATGTTGCTGAGGATCAAGGTTTTGCTCAACAAACGCCGGAAATTCGCGGAACGAATCGGTTTTGGGATTGAGTGCCTGGGGAAATGTGCCAACTTCAACTTCATAATCGTTGCGGGTATCAATCACCACAACTTCAGGATCGTTGATCAAGGCATTCCACTGCTCGGCATCAACATAGGTGCCAACACCATCGTTAGGGTTGATTTCGGGCATACCGAGGGTCACAATTTCCTTTTTCAAACGCACTTTCATGCGCTGAAAGGGAATTTCGTTGGTCCACGATTCCTTCCAAACCAAATCGGCGAGGCGTGAATCGCTGCGCAGAAACTCCAACAATTCGCGCATGGCTGGCTCGGAGCCAGCAACGGTTGAATTAATTCCCTCGTGTGCCAACAAAATCGTGCCTTTGATCCCGCGTTGGTTGCAAAAATCGCGCAATGGCTCGCGCTTGGCGGCAAAATCGGGCAGATCGACAAATTTATAAAAAGCGATGACTAAAATATCCATCATGATCGTCGTTTCAGCTAAAAATAATCTGCTGAATATTGTACCACGCTGAGTCTTAATCGTTCAGCCAAGGGTTTGGCGCAATGCTGATGGTGTAATCGGAGCTGTTCAATGCAGCGATAGACGTAAATTGCACACTCTCGATACTGTTTGGTTGATTCCACAAACTGATTAACTCGGGTGACCCATTGATCTCACGGCCAGTCGCCATCGCAACGTGGCTGAGTGGGCTGCCACCGCTGACAAAAAAGACAATGCTCCCCGCATCGATTGGATCGCCTTCACGCCAAATTTGATTTGGATTGTAGCCTAGACTGGTAGCTAGAGCTTGGTTGGCTGCCTGCTTTTGATCTTCTGCATTGTCTTCAGCTTTGTAGAATTGCCTGAACCTGGGTTTGTTGCTTGGCGAAGCGTTGAGCAAGGTGTTCGAGCTGTTGGTACTGAATTTGAACGATTGGCACACTCATAGACAGCGGCTCCGTTGCTATTAGTCGGCAATCTGTGATTCTAGGCAGATCGATTGGTTCTGGAGCATGCTGATTTTCAGCACGATTTGGCTATAACGATCTGTTGAATTCTAAGAGGAATAAATATGTTTGGTGCTTAACCCTCTCCATGCACCAACCGAGGTCATAGGCCGAGTATACCAGCCCTGGCGCACTGAATCAATCCCATTCCGACAACCGTCGCTCTCGCTCGGTCGCCCTAGAAAGCCCGTCGTTTATCACTAGTGTTGGTTTGTACTCTTGGGTTGTCCACCACGATTCAATCATGTGATATGCTTAGAAACGGATTTGCTACTTTTGAGGCGCATATGACATTGGTTGATCCTGAAACGCCGCTGTTTACCTTCGATGAAGCTGAAGCCCAGACGACGGCCTTAGCCAATGAGTTGACCGAAGCCTTACGTGAGCATTTTGGCTTGCCTGGCTTTCGTAGTGGTCAGCAACAAGTGATCGAACGGGTGATGGCTGGCCGATCAACCCTGGCTTTGATGCCGACAGGCGCTGGCAAATCGTTGTGTTATCAATTGCCAGCACTGCTGCTGCCCCACGCCACAATCGTGATCTCGCCGCTGATTGCCTTGATGAAAGATCAACTTGATGGCTTGCCTGAGGCGGTACGCGAACAAGCGACCTTTATCAACAGTGCAATTCCCTTCGATGAGGTGCGCACGCGGTTGCGCGGTTTGAGCGAGGGTCGCTATAAATTAGTCTATGTTGCGCCCGAACGGTTGCGCCAACGCCAATTTCTTTATGCATTGCAGCAAGTTGGCATTTCGTTATTTGTCGTCGATGAAGCACATTGTGTGTCGTTGTGGGGTTTCTCGTTTCGCCCCGATTATCTGTTTATTCGCGAAGCACTGCGCGAGCTTGGCAATCCGCTGGTGTTGGGCTTGACGGCAACCGCCAGCCCAGCCACCGAAAAAGCGATCTGCGAGCAACTTGGCGATTTAGAAACCGTGCGAACCAACGTTTTTCGGCCAAATTTACACTTCGAATTGATCAAAGCCTCGAATAAAGAGAAAAAACAAGCAGCGATTCTTAGTTTGTGCAGCCAAATTGATGGCGCAATTATTGTCTATGCCCGTTCGCGCAATAGTTGTGAAGAATTGGCTGAACACTTGCGCAAAACTGGTGTTGTGGCCGAAGCCTATCACGCTGGCTGCCCCGACCGCGATGCCATCCAAGATCGCTTTATGCGTGGCGAAACTCGCGTAATTGTTGCCACCATCGCTTTTGGCATGGGCGTTGACAAACGTGATGTGCGGGCGGTGATTCACGCCAATTTGCCCAAATCGCTAGAAGATTATGCCCAAGAAGCTGGGCGAGCAGGCCGCGATGGCCAAATCTCGCGTTGCATTATGCTCTATAACTTTTTCGATAAACGCCAACTCAAGGAATGGCTTGAAAGTAGCCATTTTGGAGTCGAAGAATTACGCGAACTCTATAAGGCTGTTTTGGGGCAAATCGGCAAAGGCCAAGGCATGATCAATCAAGCCCAGTTGATGGAGCTTTCGGGCTTTGATGAAACTCGTTTGCGGGTTGGCTTGGGGATTTTGGAGCATGTTGGGCTGGTGCGTCGCCATTTCGATTTACCGCGAGTTTGCAAATTGCGCCGTGGTGAAGCCCCTGCCACGCCCGAAATTAACCAACTTTGTGAGTGGTTTAGCTTGGGGCGTTGGTGGCAAGATGTGAATAGCCTCGATTTAGCCGCTGCCTTGCGGATTGCTCCTAGCCAGCTTGAGCCAACCTTGCTCGCTTGGCAAGAACAAGGCTTGCTGGGCTACGAAGGCGTGGCGCGGGAAGTTTTGCTCGAAGTTTTGCCATCGCCCAAAGATACCCGCGAACGAATGTATCAGGTGTTGAAGCAGTGGCGCAGCACCCAAGAACGCCAACTCGATTCATTAACTCAATATGTTGAGGCCAGCCATTGCCGCCATCGAATTTTGGCAGCGCAGTTTGGCCAACGCCTGCCTGCTTGTGGTAATGCCTGTGATATTTGCCAATCAGGCCGCATCACCATCAGCCGACCACCAAATGTTTTGCAGCCCCAAACCATGCCGCTGGTTGGCTCCAATTGGGGCAATGGCGGGGCGATCAGCGACCATCAACGGATTATGGTTGAGGCGGTGCGCGAACATCCCCAACAATTAACTAGCCGCGATTTGGCGCATATTTTGGCTGGCTCACGAGGCTATAGTTCGCATCCGTTGTTTGGAGCACTCTCCGAACGCTCGTTTGACTCGATTCGTGCCGAGATTGATGTGTTGGTTGATGCTGGAACGTTGGCCTATCAAGGAGCTACCTTGGTGGCAGTCGTGGCGGCTCCCAAACGCACTGGCAATCAACAACGTGACATTGCCTTGCAAGTATTGGCAACGCTAACTCGTTTGCCCTATCCCTTGGGTCGAACTGGCTTGGTGCGCTTGCTCAAAGGGGTCAGCGATGCCAAGCGTTCGCCGGATCATGGCGTTTTAGCCCATGCCACGATGGAGCAAATTGAGGTTGTAGTTGAGGCGTTGGTTGAGGCTCAATTGTTGGATCGCCAGCAGCAGGGCTTATATCCGTTGTTGGCCTTGAATAGTGCAGGCCGCGCGGTTTTGAATGATCCTCAGACTTTGCCAGTGCTCAACATTCAGGGCAAACGTGATTCGGCCAAAGATGAGCAGATTCAGGCTGATGGCGAATTGTTGCTGTTGCTCAAAAGCTGGCGCTCCGAGCAGGCCCGTAAGCTCAATCTACCGCACTATATGATTATTCCCGATAGCGTGTTATTTGATTTGGCGGCCTACCAGCCAACCAATACCCAAGAATTAAGCACGATTAAAGGCATTGGGAGCCAAAAATTAGCCCAGTGGGGCGAAGATTTGCTGAGTTTGATTACAACTGGCAAGCCAGCAAACTAGGCTTGTTTGCGTCGCCACCACCAAGCAGCAACCGCCGCCAACGCAACGCCAACCATCAGATAACTGCCAACGTTGCCATCAATCTGCTCAAATAGATTTGGGGCAAGTGTGGTGATGATCAGCACGATCACCACCACACTTGCTAAAACAACACCCTTAGATCGCCACATCAGGTCGATATTCTCCCCAAATTCGGCGCAATACGCCACAAACCTCGCCAACAGTTGCCCGTTGGCTCAAGGCTTCGCGCATTGGATAGAGCACATTGGCACTGCCCTCGGCGGCGCGTTGCAAATCGGCCAAAGCCGCATCAACCGCCGCTTGATCGCGCTCGGCCCGCAGTTTGGTCAATTTGGCACATTGTTCGGCGGCTACCGCTTCGTTGGGCTTGAAGATTGGCACTGGCGCATCATCGGTTACAAATTTGTTGACCCCGATCACCAGTTGCTCTCCACTTTCGACCCGATTTTGATACTCGTAGGCGGTATCCATAATTTGCGCTTGCACGAAACCATCTTCGACAGCCCGCACTGCGCCGCCCAAATCGTCGATATGCCGAATTAATTCCAAGGCGCGTTGCTCAATCTCGTCGGTCATGCTTTCGACCAAATACGAACCACCCAAGGGATCGGCGCTAGCTGTCACACCACTTTCATAGGCGATGACTTGTTGGGTGCGCAAGGCGAGGGTTGCAGCTTCGGTGGTGGGCAACGAAAGCGCTTCATCAAAGCCGTTGGTGTGCAGCGATTGCGTGCCGCCCATCACCGCCGCCAAGGCTTGCAAAGTTACCCGCACCACGTTGTTGAGTGGTTGCTGTGAGGTTAAGGTCGAGCCGCCAGTTTGAGTGTGGAAGCGCAAGGTCAAGGCCCGTTCATCGGTTGCACCAAAACGCTCACGCATAATTGTGGCCCACATGCGGCGAGCAGCACGAAATTTGGCGATTTCTTCAAAGAAATTGTTGTGGGCATTGAAGAAGAACGATAAACGTGGGCCAAATTCATCGACATGCAAGCCAGCATCAATCGCGCCCTGAACGTAGGCAATGCCGTTGGCCAAGGTAAAGGCCAATTCTTGCACCGCCGTTGCGCCTGCCTCGCGAATATGATAGCCGCTGATGCTAATCGTGTTCCAGCGGGGAATCCGCTCGGCGCAATAGGCAAAGGTATCGGTAATCAGCCGCATCGAAGGCCGTGGCGGAAAGATATAGGTTCCACGCGCAGCGTATTCCTTGAGAATATCATTTTGAATTGTGCCCGTGAGCGTTTTCGAGGCCGCGCCTTGTTGAGCGCCAACCAACTCATACAACAACAACAGCACACTGGCGGGCGCATTAATCGTCATCGAGGTGCTAACTTTATCTAGCGGAATGCCAGCGAATAAGGTTGCCATATCGTCGATTGAATCAATTGCCACCCCGACCTTGCCAACCTCGCCCTCAGCCCGTGGATCATCCGAGTCGAGCCCAAGCTGGGTTGGTAGATCAAAGGCGACGGAAAGCCCCATTTGGCCTTGGTCGAGCAAATAGCGGAAGCGTTCGTTGGTTTCGTGGGCCGAAGCAAAGCCAGCATATTGACGCATCGTCCACAAACGGCCTCGATACATCGTGGGGTAAATGCCGCGGGTATAGGGAAACTGGCCAGCATCAGGTTCGGGCTGGCGGTCGTTATCACGATAAATTGGCTCAACCGGAATGCCAGCATCAGTTGTAATTTGACTGCCCATCAATCACCTCGGTGTGTCTGCGAGCGCTAACTGAGCTACCATTTTAGCTGCCTGCAATAGATAATAAACCATCGCGAATCGTTTGCAGCAAACGCTCGTCGGCTCCTGCCTCAAGCGCCGTTTGCGCCACCACCCGCGCTTGGGTTACCAACGGCCCAAATGGCGAATTGGTCTGACTATCGAGCAATTGTAGCCCTTGAGCAGGAATAATTGCCATCCCAACCGTAACTGGTGGATGATTATGGCGATAGATTGCCACACATGCCTTGGTAAACCGCCCAACAAACCGAGCCAAGCGGCTAAGATCAAGGGTTGAATTATTGGAGTAGCCCCAATCTGGCCGCAACTGGCAATTCTGCATCAAACTATTGGTCGTCCACAAAACCTCATCGCGGTTGTAGGAATCGATATAGCGCTTGTTGCCATTGGGCGTTGCCAAATTACAGCCAAAACTATTGCCATAGAGCGCAACTTCAATCGGGTCGATCCATCCGTCAGGCGGCTCGAAATAATCGTCATTCGGGGTAACAAAAGCCGTCAGCAGAATCCGGCGACCGGTGATGATCTGCGGTTTTAGGCGTGTGTACGCAGCGTTCGTCATAGCAGCACACCAGCTAGAGAAGAATAGAATAGCGTTGTGGCTTAGTATACTACACAACGCTAGCTTAGGCGGTAATGCTTTCGCGCCAGCAGCAGGCGATTTGCACCACCCCAATCGGCCTTGAGTTGCACGCCAATTTGCTCAGGCTATGCTAGGCTTGCCTAGGCTTTTTTGATTTGGAAGGATGCTGCAATGGCTGGCGAATTAACCCTGCAAATTTGCAAAAGTGCCGATTTAACCACTGATGAAGCACAGGCGATTTTAGAACTGTGTAGTTTGGCCTATGAAGAAGATTTTTCTTCATCGCTGATTTATGAAAATCCAGTTCATGTCTTGGGTTGGCTTGACTCAGCGCTAGTTAGCCATGCGATGTGGGTTGAGCGCTGGTTGCAAATTGGCGACGAAGCTCCCCGCCGTACTGCCTATATCGAAGCCGTCGCCACCCATCCCGATCATCAGAAAAAGGGCTATGCCAGCCACGTCTTGCGTCATTTAGCCAAGGCGATCAACGATTTTGAGCTAGCCGCGCTTAGCCCATCGGATGCGGCGTTTTATCAGCGACTTGGTTGGGAACTCTGGCGCGGGCCGTTGTCGATTCGCACCGAGCAAGGGATTGAGCCAACTCCAGGTGAGGAAGTGATGATTTTACGTTTGCCCAAAACCGGTCTGCTCGATCTGGATGCACCGATCTCAGCCGAATGGCGCGAGGGTGAAGTTTGGTAGCTGGATACTTTTGATTCGGATAATTTTAGTTAATAAGGATGCGCGATGGATTTGTTAGATCGTTTGCTTGGCCATGATGTGTGGACGACCCGCCAATTATTACTGCAAGCGCAAAGCCTCAGCCCAGCCCAACTTGATCAGCAATTTGCAATCGATCAGCGGAGTTTACGCGAGTGTTTTGAGCATATCATCGAAAACATGGAGAGTTGGTGCGATCTCATGGCCGAACGGCCTGTGCGCGATCTAACCGATACCTCAATTGAGGGCTTACTGCAACGCTTGAGTAATGCAGGCCGCGATTTTGCCGCAATTGCCCGCACGATCAGCCGTGAGCAACGCTGGGATGCTGTGTATGCTGATGTATTGGATGATCCGCCAGTTCAAAAAACTTATGGCGGCACGATCGGCCATTTAATTACCCATAGCATGCATCATCGTGCCCAAATTATGTTGATGCTCGAGCAACTTGGTTGTCAGGAGCATATTGAGGGTGATTTGCTGAGTTGGGAAGCCCAAGCCTTTGGCTGGAAATCGCATGATCGCTGATTCATGCTACTCTTTACAGTAACTGATTTTAGTTCGTGAGGTTTGGTAATGGCAACCAGCAACGAAGTTTTGGCCTTTTTAGCCCAACGCCGATCATATGGCTTGAAAGAAGTTTCGCCTGAGCCAATCGAGCGCTCGGCAATTGAATTAATTCTACAGGCAGCAACCTTGGCTCCCAGCCATGGTGTGACTGAGCCTTGGCGCTTTGTGGTTTATAGCGGCGAAGCTCGTGCCGAATTAGGCGCGGCGCTGGTTGCAGCCGCTCAAGGCGATCCATTTCAAGAGGCCAAACAGCGCGATAAAGTCTGGATGGCCCCGGTTTGGATTGCCCTGGGCATGCAGCCACAGCCCAAAAATCCCGAATGGGAAGAATTGGCTGCCGTCGCCATGGCTGTACAAAATGCCCACCTCATGGCGGCGCATCTTGGTTTAGCTGCTAAATGGTCGAGTGGCCCGATTGGCACGCACGAGATTGTTGCCAAAACTGTGGGTTTTGAAGCTCCAACCAAACTGTTGGGATTTTTGTATGTTGGCAAGCCTGCGGTTACTCCCAAGCCTTTGGCTCGTAGCGACTGGCAAAGCAAAACGACCTGGAAAAAATAAAGGAGTTTGATCGATGAAGGTCTTTTTACGGCGCGGGTGGTTGCTGGCGCTGCTGGTTTTGGCTGGTTGCGCTAATCAAGTTCCAGCGCCAACCGTTGGGGTTCCTGTGCAACCTGAGGCTAGCCCAACCCAAGCGCTAGCGGTGGCCAGCCCAACGACGAGCGAGGCAACTCCGGCGGTGGCCAGCCCAACGACGAGCGCGGCAACTCCGCTAGATACGCTGCCTCAACCCAATGCCTTTGATGATCAAACAACGCCAGTTAAGCTCTTTCGCTCGCTGATCAATGCGCTCAATCGTGGCGAGTATGAACGGGCCTATCGCTATTGGGCGACTCCACCAGGCGGCATTGATCAAGGCGGGTTTAGCGCGAGTTTCTTTGGCATCGATTTAGTGGTAGGCTTGGTGACTGCGCCAACCTACAACGCAAGCCAAACCGAAGCACGCATGGCAGGGATTGTGTTGTTGGGGATGAGCGATGGTGGTGCGCGGGCGGATACTGCTTGCTATCTCGCAACCCGGGCTGATGTCAATAGCCCATGGCAATTAAGCTCAAGCAACTCCATACCAACCACCACCAATGATGTGTTGGGAGTGCTTGATCAGCAGGCGCGGGAATGTGGCACGCCACTTGAGCAACTAGCGCTTAGCCAGCAAACCACAATTCCTGAGGTATTGTTTGGCTATTACGCTGGCTTAGCTCAGGATGATCAAGCTAAAACGGCTGAAACGTGGGTTGAAGGAACCTTGCCAAGCGTGCCCGATAACTTACGCCAAAGCAACCAACTGAGCGTCTATGTCAATGTAACGCCAGTTGAAACCGAGGCGGCGGCCTTTTTGCAGACAATTATCTTGGCTGATACCAAGGCCATGTGGGTTGGCTGTTATGGGGCAAGTCAGCGAGCCGACATCTGGCGCTTGAATAGTGGCTATTTGCAAGCAAGCGGCCCAGCGACAGTGCTGATTCAAACATTAACCCAAGGTTGCGATATTTAGAGGTTTCCAGTAACGGGAGCTTTTGCTGCTAGGGGCTGTTATGGCCCCTATGTGACGTTAATTGAGCAACTCTAGCCCCTTTGCTCATGGTCGAGAGTGCTATAATGACCATGAACGAAACAAGCCTCGCTGAAAGGAGCGAAGATGTTAACGTATGAAGCGGTGGTTACGGTATTAATTAGCGAGGCGGAGCGAGCAGGTTTGGCGATTCAATTTTCGCAGGAACAGCTAGATCCGCATTCTTTAGCGCGGACGTTGAGCATTAGTTGCCAACCTGCCAAGCAGCGCGATCAACATATGGAACATGTGGTCGCGACGATTAGTTTTACTTGGGATGCGGCGCTTACGGCTATTTCAGTGATGGGCAGCGATGCAATTTGTGCGCTCTATCATGATAGTGATGAGCCATGTTTGCACGCGATTGAAGGCTGTGCCTACAACGTTGATCTCGATTTTGATCTGACCTATGCCATTCCATTAACTGAAGAACAGCGCTTCAATGTGGTCAATATTCCCCAATTGACCGAAGCAATTCAGACCGCAACTAAAGAAAAAACCTTTGATTTTCAGCCGCTCGATATTGATGTGCAATTGCATTTCACTGGCGAATATATGGCCTTTGTTGGCACGGTCACTGGCCGTCAATCGTGGCCTTTTGGCGAAGCATTGCACGAAGAACACGAGCTACGCCAAGAAATTCGCGATTTGATGCAGAATGTCAGCAAAGTGCTCGAAGCCTTGCATCGCTTTCAAGCACCTATGCCTGTTTTAGAAGATGATGCTGAAAATGAGGAAAGTGAGCTAGCCAGCTTGCCCGATCGCACCTATCTGCGCCCACCAACAGCCTAAATCTGAAGTGGGTCTCACTCCTTTGGTCAATAGGCCAAGGGAGTTTTTTTAGCCTTGGCAATTGCTAGCATACGTTTGTGAGGTAGGTTAATGCAGCCAAATTATACAATTCGTCGGCCAACTCAGGCTGAATTAAGCTTGTTGCCAGCGATTGAAGTTGCCGCCGCCCAGCTTTTTTTGCCCACCCAGCATGCCTTTATCGCCGCCTGGCCACCAGCAACCATCGACGATTTGCAAGCTTATGTTGATCGGGATGGCGTGTGGGTTGCCATTGATGCTGATGCTACGCCTGTAGGCTTTGCGTTGGCGAGAATCGTCGATGGCGAGGTTTATCTAAGCGAACTGGATGTCCACCCCGATCATGGGCAGCGTGGCGTAGGCAGAGGGTTGATTAAGGCTGTGGCAGCATGGGGCAAACAACAGGGTTATCGCCACATGAGCTTATTGACCTTCAACGATATTGCTTGGAATGCCCTGTTTTATGCGCGTTTGGGCTTTCGGGCGCTTACTGCGGCTGAATGCGGGCCTGAATTAACTGCGATTGCCCAAAGTCATATTGCCGCAGGTTTGCCCGCAACCGCACGAGTGGCAATGCTAGCCGAGCTTGATCAGCTATTATAAATGAATAAAGCATGATCTGAGAAGCTGAATATAGCTTACCAACACCACAAACCTTTAGGCCTGAATTTCGCCAAATGGCTAGCGATTGCATATATCGGCTCAAGCGGCGACAGGTGGTTGACGACTGGGAATATGAATTGATATCCAGTCGTCAACCTGTGCGCGTTTAAACCTCACTAGGGGAGCGAGAATTTAAGGTTGGAGCACTTCTTCACTGCCTTCAACGGTCATAACGACATTTTTGACTTGGGGAAATTGCTTGAGCGTTAGGTCCACTTGAGCTTGTAGTGATTCAAGTAGCATTGACCCGCCGCCCCATGCTCGCATTTCGCGACTCCAATCGACGTAGGCGGTATCGCCTTCGATCCGCACTGAGCGTAGATGCACCCGCCCAGTCCAGCCGGTTTTATCACCAGTGTAATCGGCAATAATTTTGGGGCTAGGAATCGCTGTGCTATAGGCTGAATCTTCACCAACTGGCCCCCAAACCAATTCACGTAGGGCAGCGCTAGCGACACTTGAGGTTTTTGGTAAGGTTCGAACCCCGTTGATTGAGCCTTCGCCAGCTAACCAAGAGACTTCGACGCTCGTGGTCGGTTGGCTGGTCAGATCTTGCATATACAGATTTTGGCTTAATTCAACCGTGCCATCAGCCTTGACCAACTCTAAAATTGCGCCTTGGTTGGGTAAAATGGGTGGATTTTTGTCCCACATCAAACTCAACGCCAAATAACCGTTGTAGGCTTGGGTCTTGTTTTCCAACAGGGTGCCGTCGGCGTAGCGCAAACGCACGGTGTAATTATCGCTGTTCAAACCGACTGCTTCAACATGCAGTGGCAAGAAGGCACTGGTTTCGGGCGCAGGTTGGGCCAAATATGCGCCTGTGCCATTCCAAGCAGGCAACGTCAGAGTTGCTTCGTCACGCCCAACGACTGAACCATCTTTGGGCGATGTTGTATAGGCTACAATCCGACCGATGCGGCTGCTCAAAGGTGCTTGAAAATTGATACTGCCGCTGAATGTTCCGGCTGAGCCATATTCGCCATCAGCAATCACGCTGGTCTGGCCGAGCAAATGCAATTCACTATCATAGACTTCGATCACCACATTTTTTTCAAAAGGCATTGCCGAGAGCGTGCCTTTGAAATTCAATGGATTACCAACGACAGCATGCATCGCTGGCTCAGTCAATTCGATCAAAATTCTTGGCTCGGCAGGGCTTGGCTCGGCAGAAGTTGAGCTAAATTGGACTGGTTGTTCGGCAATTGTGCGATAGGGCAATTCGCCGCTCATATCATCTTCGATCACCTTGATTACACCTGGACCACTTGCTGCTGCGACGATTGGCACGGTCACATCGAAGGTTGCGCTGCTGCCATATTCGCCAGTGGTATTAATTGGCCCCTCATACAGAATATTGCCGTCGTTGGTTTGAATCACGAGGCGCAAGGTTTTTTCGAATGGCGTGAACACGATTGTGCCTGCCACGCGCACCGAATCGGTTAGCACGGCATCGGCGGGCGGCGCACTCAAGTTAATTTGATTAGCCGTGGCAACCGTCGCTTGCGGCGCGGTTGTGGGAATGCTCGTTGCTGCCGAGCCAGTTTGGATGGTGGCGGTGGCTTGGGCTGGTAAATTGGTCGTTGCTGCTGGAGTGGTCGTTGTTGGGCTTTGGCCACCGCAGGCTACTAGCAATAACGCCAAACTCATATATTTCAAAGAACGCATTGAATCCTCCTTCAGATACACCCTTACTCTAGCGGTTAATCACATTTCAGGCCATGGCTCGCAACTGAGGCTCATCTGATAAAAGGATGAAGGATGAAAGTTTAGAGCAAAGAACATACAGCAGAGAACATAGTCATTAGGGGTCAGGGGCTAGGGATCGGGGGTCGGGAAGCTGGATATTCACATCCTTCACGGTCTTCGCGTGCTTCGTGGTTCCATTCTTCGTGCACTTCGTGTCCTTCGTGGATCAAATACAGCTGGCTAAGCCCTTGTTTTTCGGCGCTAGATAGCCTAAACTACCCACATTAGCAGAGGTCTTCATAGCGAAGGAGTTCGCAGCGTATGATTAATCCAACCATTGAAGCCGCGATTAACGACCAAATCAAGCATGAATTTGAGTCGGCCTACCTGTATCTCTCAATGTCGGCCTACTTCGAGTCGGTTAATTTAAGTGGCTTTGCTCATTGGATGCGCCTGCAGTACGAAGAAGAAACCGTGCACGCCATGAAGCTGTTCGATTATCTGCACGATCGTGGTGGCCGTGCTGTGCTGCAAGCTATGGCCCAGCCTCAATCAAGCTTCAATTCGTCGCTTGAAGTGTTTGAAATGGCTTTGCATCACGAACAACGAGTTACTGCGTTGATCAACTCGCTCTACGATCTGGCGATCAAAGAAAACGATCATGCCACCCAAATTCACTTGCAATGGTTTATTACCGAGCAAGTCGAGGAAGAAAAGAGTGCCTCGGATGTGGTCGAAAAGCTCAAAATGGCTGGCGATCACCCAGGTGCGTTGTTCTTGCTCAATGAACAATTAGGCAGCCGCGCCGCTGAATAGACTTTCCTGCTAGCCCAAGGCCCGCAATCAAGCTGCGGGCCTTTTTCGTTTAATCTGATTTAGCTCGTCGCCAGCGCCACAGGAATAACAGCAAGATTGCCCCAATATTTAAACCAACGGCAAGATTTTTGAGCGTAAAACACCAAGTCCAGAGCATTGCCACAGTTGGCAATTGGGTTGGATATTGCAATAACATCAGAGCTTCGCAAATATTCTCAGCATAATCGGCGCAGAAATAGAGGCTCGCCAAGGCTGGTAGCCAACGTTGCCAACCTTGAGCATCACGAGTCAGCCGCAGCAACGCTAGCCCAAAAAAGAGCCAAACCCCAATCGGTAACAGCATGTCGGGCACAATCAGCCACACATGGCTGCTGCGCTGTTCGCCATAATTGCTGATTAATTGATAGGCTAGTTCGGGCGTAACGCTAGATTTGGCTGAAAATGCGTTCGCGCCACCGCCCAAATCCAACAAGCCATAGCCTCCAGTCCACGAATGAAATAGGCTCGCCAACAGATTGCTAATCAACAATTGGGTCATGGCTATACCAAAGGCTAGCCAAATCAGGCGTGGTTGGGCAAATTTGTGCAAAAATTTAGGCATTGGTTGCTCACGATCAGATTAAATTCAGCCAAAGCATAGCGATGATCGAAACTAGCTGTCAAGCATGAAAAAACCGCCCCAATTTGAGCGGCTGTCGGCTTGGTTGGTGCTTGATTTTAGCTTGGCAGCAGCACAATCGCCTCGCCCTCAATCAAGATTTTGGCTTCTTCATTCAGTAATTGAGTGATTAATGTGGCAATTGGTTTATCGTCGCGCAGGCTTTTGATTTCGGCATAGGCCGTGACCGTATCGCCAATATAAATCGGGCTGCGAAAAGCCAAGGTTTGGTTAAGGTAAATTGTGCCTGGGCCAGGCAGATGCATGCCAATTACCGCTGAAATCAGGCCAGCACCCAGCATCCCATGGGCGATCCGCCGCCCAAAACGTGATTCACGTGCAGCAATTTCGTCGATATGCACCGGGTTGGCATCGCCCGAAATTCCCGCAAACAAAATAATATCGGCTTCGGTAATTGTTTTGCGCAAACGAGCGCTTTGTCCAATTGTATAGCTCATGGTTGAAATCCTTTGAATAGTGGGGATTGGTTGTTGGGGGCTGGGGATCGGGAATACGGATGAAGGATGAAATTCTACAAATCAGTCCTTCGTGCGCTTCGTGTCCTTCGTGGATCAAACCTGGCCCCTAGTCCCTAACCCCTGATCCCTATGTTCTATGTTCTTTGCTCTATGTTCTAATACCCAAACAACTTGCGTAGCTCAGGCTTGACGACCTTACCACTGGCGTTATGTGGTAAGTCGGGCAGAAAATAAATCGATTTGGGGGTTTTGTAGCTGGCAAGGCGTTCACGACAAAAGGCGATCAAGCTTGGCTCATCGAGCTGCGTGCTTGGCCGCAACACTACTAAAGCCCGCCCAACCTCGCCCCAACGACTGTCGGGAATACCAATCACGGCGCATTCTTGTACCGCAGGGTGCTGATAGAGCACGTTTTCAACCTCAGCAGGGTAAACATTCTCGCCGCCAGAAATATACATATCCTTTTTGCGATCAACGATGTAGAAATAACCTTCAGCATCGACCCGCGCCAGATCGCCTGTGTAGAACCAACCTTTTTGCAAGGCCTGAGCGGTTGCGACCGGATTGCGCCAATAGCCATTGCACACCGTCGGTCCATATAAAATCAATTCGCCAATGCTGTTGGTCGGCACATCGCGACCTGCCTCATCGACAATGCGTGCATCGAGGTGAAAAATCGGCTTGCCAACCGAGCCAGCCTTACGAATGGCATCCTCGGGGTTGAGCGTGAAGCAATTAACCGAAACTTCGGTCAGGCCATAGCCTTGGCGAAACGGTATATTGCGCTGCTGATAGGCTTCGATCAAGGGAATTGGACAGGGCGAGCCGCCAGCGATGCAAAAACGTAGGCTGCTGAGGTTGGTTTGGGCAAAATTGGGCGCTTGCAACAGCATCTCAAACATGGTTGGCACTGCAAAAAAGATCGTTACATGCTCTTGCTCGATCAATTGCAAACAGCGTTCGGGGTTCCATTCTTGCATCAAAACCATTGTGCCTCCAGCATGCAAAATGGGCAGGGTTAGCACATTCAGGCCGCCAGTATGAAACAACGGCGTATGAATAATACTCACATCATCGGCATGTAAATCCCAGCCAACATTGGTATTGAGCGAATTCCACACCAGCACCCGATGCGAAAGTACTGCGCCTTTGGGAGCGCCAGTTGTACCCGAGGTATACAAAATCAAGTGCGGATCATCGAGATCAACCGATTCGCTGATCGGCAAATCGCTAGCTTGCGCCAGCAGTTGCTCGTATTCAGGCCCAAACTGAACACACTGCTTGATTGGGGTTTGGCTGCACAAGGTTGGCAGCAGCGGCGCAAATTGGCTATCGTAGAGCAACACACTCGATGCGCTATCTTTGAGCATATAAATTAATTCATGCTCGGTTAAGCGCCAGTTGAGTGGCACTAAAATCGCCCCAAGCTTGCCAGTGGCGAATAAAGCATCGAGGTAGCCAATTTGATTTTTGGCCAAAATCGCCACCCGATCGCCTTTGCCTACACCAAAACGTTGGCGCAAACTCGCAGCCAAACGATTGGCACGGCTATTCAATTGGCGGTAGCTATAGCGCTCGCCATCACGGTCGTCAACCAGCGCTAGTCGCTCTGGCGTAAGCAACTCGCGCTTGCCAAGCCAGTCACCAATGTACATTGCAATGCTCCTTTAATCAGAGGTCAGGGGCTAGGATTTTGATCCACGAAGGACACGAAGTGACACGAAGGTTCGAACCACGAAGAACGCAAAGGATGCTAAGAACTTCAAAATCTATCCATTTCATCCTTCATCCCTCATAATTCATCCTTAGGAATCTCTGCGTTAAACCTATCCCCTAGATTCTGATACCTACCCCTTTTTGACTTTTGCCCTTTGACTTTTGCCTTGGTTTATCCCCAACGCACGGCGCTTGCGGCCCAAGTATAGCCAGTGCCAGCACCTGCCAACACCACCAAATCGCCAGCTTTGAGCAAGCCACGTTGCTGAGCCAAATCAAGTGCCAATTGTTGATCAACCGATTGAATATGCCCATAATCATCAAGGTAGATTGCTTGATCGGGGCGTAAGCCTAAATCGTGCAATAAGCCATTGTGAAACGATGGCTTCATATGGGTAATTGCTAGAAAATCAATATCCGAGCGCCGATAGCCCGAACGGGTAACAGCTTGGTCAATGACTTGCACAAAATTAGGCTGTGAAACCAAGCCCAAGCGATCCCGCATATCTTCAAGTTGCAAGACATCAAGTTGATGGTAGCCTGCATCGACCGTGGCTTGGCTGGCGGGAAAACGCGCACCACCACCGCGCATCACGACATTTTCGCTAAACGAGCCATCGACCAGCACCGCCGATTCGAGCACTTGGTTGGTTGCATAATCGCGGCGCAGCAGCATGGCCGATGCCCCCGCGCCAAAGTTGAACATAAATCGCGCTTGTTGGTTGTCATAGCGCACAAGCTCATTTTCGCGAGCTGCCGAAACCAACAAAATATTGCGCAACGTTGGGTCAGCTCGCATTTGATCGCGGGCGGTTTTGATGGCAACTGGTGAACCAGCGCACAAGGCATAAATTTCATAGGCATACGCCCGTTTCGCCCCAATCAGGTGTTGAATTTTGGCCGCCGCCGACCAAACCACATAATCTTTGTATTCGCTGCCGTGATAAATAATCAAATCAACATCCAGCGGGTCGAGTTCGGCGATTGCCAAAGCTTTACGAGCAGCCTCAGCCGCCATGGCCGATGGTGTATCGTGGGCTTCGGCCAAGTGTTTTTGGCGAATACCCAGCTTTTCGATCACCACAGCTTCGGGGATGTTGGCGGCTAAGGCGATTTGGCTAGCAGTTTCGACGGCTGCTGGCAGATAAGTCGCGATTGCAGCAATGCCAATTGGCGGAAATTCGTAGGTCATGATTCAGCCTTTGGTTTCATGGCTTGGCGTAGACGTTCGACCGAGCTACGGCTGGTTTTGCCGCGCAACTTACGAATCGCCCCCATCAAGCCAGCTGGGAAGAATAACACCAGCACCACATACACGATGCCAAATACTAAGTCGGGGCGCAGCCACGCTGGCAGAAGTGCCTGCATAAATTCGCCTTTGAGGCCATGATCAAGCAAGCGGATGGTCGCAGCACCAAGCATTGGCCCAATCAGCGTGCCAATCCCGCCGATGATCGTCATCAACAAGGCTTGAATGGTGAGATTAACACTGAGCATTTCGAAGCTAGCACTTTTTTCATACAGCACCATCAACATCCCTGCCAAGGCCGCAATCGTTGATGAAATTGATGTTGCCAATAATTTGAAATGCAGCGTGTTATAGCCCAAGGCCGTGGCGCGTGGCTCATTCTCGCGAATTGCCACAAATACCCGGCCTGTTGGCGAGTTGATTAAGCGTCGCGCCGCGTAATACAGGCCAACCATACAAGCCAAGGTCAAAAAGTAAAAGCGCAGTCGATAGGTCGTGGCATCGATCGCTGCTGGCACGACAATCCCCTGCAAGCCGATTTCGCCACCCGTAATTGGCTTGAGCTTGGGGTCATCGGCTTTAAACAGGATGAAGGCAATTTCGGCCAGCGCAAGGGTAATCATCGAAAAATAGACCCCGCTGACCCGTAGCGACAATGCGCCCACTGCTGCCCCGATAGTTGCGCCAACCACAATCACCGCTGCAATCACAATTAGCATCGAGGGCGGCTCGGCTTGGCGCAACAAAATGGCGGCGGTATAGCCACCAGCGCCAAAAAACAGCGCATGGCCAAACGAAATCATGCCGGTGTAGCCCATCAGCAAATCGTAGCTCAGGGCATAAATCGCCAGAATAAAAATCTGAATGAAAACCCCTTGCCAAAAGCGGGTGGTATCGGCGGCAAAGGCAAATGGCAAGCTTGCAAGGCCGCCAATCGCCACAAGTGGCAGTAGTGGGCGCAAACGCTGCATAGCAAACCTCGCCTAAACTTGGGTCAGAAAATCGAGTAGAGCCGTATTGAACAAACTGGGCTGTTCGATCTGTGGTGAGTGGCCACAATTTGCCAGCACCGTTTCTTGATATTGGCCACCATGAGCGGCATAGTTTTCGAGCACTGCCCGCATTTGGCCAACCATCGGCTGGGCAGGATGAGTTTCCGCACCAGGCCAACCTGGAACTAAGCCCAATTGGCCAAGCATACATAAATCAAACATCGAAGCATCAGAGACAATTTGGTCAGCATCGCCGCGAATCCACAGCACTGGCGGTTGGGGCTGAATTGTGGCAAAGCTGTTTTGGTTCAGATATTTGGGCGAGAGCGCATTATTTACGCCGCCTGTACCTGGGGCAACCATCGGCCAGTTAGCCGAAGCCACCAAATCGCCTGGGTAGTTTTGCGGCGAGCAATAGGTCTGAAGCATTTCATCAACAAACACATCCTCGCGGCTTGAGCGGAATGGTGGTTTGAAGTAGAAGCTATTCATAATGGTGCGTGGCGAAACAGGGCCATCGCCGCGATCTTCATTTTTCAAGGCTTCGACAAAGGCAGCATTGGCCGTACCACCGCCGCTCCCAGCGTAGTCAGGGCTGTTGGGTTGGCCGTCGAGGCCTTGGGTGCCGCCGTAACCATAGGGTGAGCCGGGGGCAACAAGCGTCAGCGAACGCACATTCGCAGCGTAATCGAGGGCATATTGCAGCACCACATTGCCGCCCAACGACCACCCAACCAAGTGTGGTTGACGAATATTGAGGGTTTGCAATAGGCTATCGAGATCGTCGCTGAAGTCGCGCACCCCACGGGTTGCATCAAGCGGCAAGCGCTCCGAGCGGCCATAACTCCGCATATCAGGGGCAATCACATAATAATCATCAGGCAAGGCCAGCATCAATTCTTCCCAAAAACGGGCGGCTGAAACATTGCCATGAACCAGCACAATTGGCGGTTTGCTTGGGTCGCCACGCTCAATCACATACATCGCCAAGCGCGGCGTTTGAATAACACGGGCGGTTAATCCAGCTAACAATGGTGGATTGAGCATGGTTTTCTCCGTAATAGATAGGGATCGGGGGTTAGGGGCTGGGGATCGGCCACTCGAACCAAACCCTCGGCTTTTCCCAACTCCACGCTTTTTCTAGTGACCAAAACAGAGGAGTTGCACATCCTATTCGATATATGGAATATAAGTGTTTATTTCCATTCCTAACCTTCGTGCAATTCGTGCAATTCGTGGCTAAAAATCTTCTTCGCGTGCTGCGCGGTTCCGATCCCCGACCCCCAACAACCGATCCCTAGTTTTTATTAAAAATCCCGCCAGGCTTGAGCAATAGCACGATCGCCATTACCAGCACGGTTGAGGCCGAGGCGATTGCAGTTGGTAGGCCTGTTTCCAGCACTAAATGGTCACTAAACGTTCGAGCCAGTCCAATCAACAATGCGCCTGCTGCGGCTCCGCTATAACTGCCCAAACCGCCAATTACGACCACGATAAAGGCAAAAAGCTGGTATTCCAAGCCCATTTCGGGGTAAACCCCAATAAACGAGGCTGCTACCGCGCCGCCCAAAGCCGCCAAGCCACTGCCAAAACCAAATACTCCGGTAAAAACCCGCCGCACGTTGATGCCCATCGCCTCGACCATGGCGCTATCCTGCACGCCAGCCCGAATCGTCAGGCCAATCCGTGAACGGCGTAGCACTAAGGCGATTAGCACTGCCAACGAAACGCTGAGGCAGATCAAAAACAGGCTATAGCTGGGGAAGCGTCGGCCCAATAGACTCAGGCTTTCGGTCAACATTGGCGGCTTGATGGGGGCACGGCTGAGCGAACCCCAAGCCGGAATCGTGCGCACCAAGGCATCAAACACAAATACCAAGCCCAAAGTTAGCAACACTTGGTAAATTGGCCGTTTGTAGAGTGGGCGAATTAGGCTGATTTCGATTAAGCTACCAACTGCCGCGCCCACCAATGTGCCAACAATCAAGCCGATGATAAAGCGCAGATTGCCGCTGGCGATGGTGATTGGCCAATGACCAGCGTAATTTGGATCAAGCCAGACATTGCAGGTCCAAGCGCAGTAGCCACCGAGCATAAATAGCGAGCCATGGGCAAAATTTAGCACATCCATCAAGCCGAAAATCAACGATAAACCCGCTGAGATCATAAAGTAGATCGCGGCCAAGGTCAGGCCTGGCAACAAAATACCAGTAATCAGCTTGGGCCAACTCGCAGGCGCAACCGTTAGCACTGTGGCGAAAATCAGCACAAAAACTGCGGGAATAACCAACGGTGCTAAGCGTTCGCGCAAGGGTTTGGTTTGAATTGTCGGGGGAGCAGCAACAGCCATACTCAACACCTTTTAGGCAGCACCAAGATAGCGCTGAATTAATTGGGGATTGCCCCGTAGCGCCGTCATCGTGCCATGATCAACAGTTCGGCCATCATCGAGCATATAGTAGGCTTGGCTGATGGCGCTGGCCATCCGAAAATTTTGCTCAACCAACACCACGGTGGTATGTTCGCTCAGCGCCGTAATTGCTCGCATCATCTGTTCGATAATCACCGGAGCAAGGCCTTCGCTCGGCTCATCGATCAACAGCAATTGGGTTTCGGGAACCAACGCCCGCGCAATCGCCAGCATTTGTTGCTGGCCGCCCGAAAGTTGACTGCCGAGCAACCGCTCAAGCCGCTGCAAATCGGGAAACAAGCTAAATATCAAATCGCCACGTCGGCGTAAATCGCCGCGTTTGCGTTCAGCCAAAATCAAATGCTCAGTTACCGTCAAATCGCGAAAAATTGCGCGATGCTCTGGCACATAGCCAATGCCTAGTTGGGCAATGCTGAAAGTGCGCAAGCTGTTGAGCCGTTGGCCAGCAAAGCGAATTGAGCCTGCTTGCGGCGGCGTTAAGCCCATAATTGATTTGAGCGTGGTGGTTTTGCCAGCGCCGTTGCGCCCAAGAATGGCGGTAATCGAGCCTTGTTCGGCCTGCAACGAGACATCGTGCAAAATATGATATTGGCCGATGAAGGTCTGAAGTTGCTCAACTTCAAGAATTGGTGTCATGGGCAACCTCGTGAGGCTGAGTTAGCACATCATCATACAATTCGCCGAGGTAGGCTTGCTGCACCCGTGGATCGGCGGCAATCGCTTGGGGCGTGCCTTCGGCCAACACACTGCCACCGTGCATCACCGTAATTTGATCGGAAATGCTCATCACCACATCCATGCGATGCTCAACCAGAATAATTGTATGTTGGCCGCTTTGGCGCAGTTGCTGAATAATCTCGATCAATTCGGGCACTTGGTTGGCGGCCATGCCAGCGGTTGGCTCATCGAGCAACAATAGCCGAGGCTCACTGGCGAGCAGCAGGGCTAATTCGAGCTTGCGTTTATCGCCATGCGGCAAGGCGCTGGCGAGCACTTGCTCAACCCCGCGCAATCCTACCAACTTGAGCGCCGCCTGTGCCCGTTCGTGATAACGCTCGAACCGATCGCTGTGCTGCCAAAATTTGAAGGTATCACGGCCTCGGGCTTGAGCAGCCAAACGCACATTTTCGGCCACGCTCAGTGAGGGAAACAAACTGGTAATTTGGTAGGCGCGGCCAATGCCAAGGTGAATCATGCGGTGCAAGGGTCGGCCAGTAATCTCGTTACCAGCGAAAAACACCTTACCGCTGCTGGGCTTAATCGCGCCACTAATCATGTTGAAGAAGGTCGTTTTACCCGCCCCATTTGGCCCAATAACCGAGTGAAACGAACCTTCTTCAACTGCGATGCTTACATCACGCACCGCCTGCAAACCACCAAACGAGCGTGAAAGATGTTCAGTTTTCAACAAAACGTTTGGCATTGAAAATTCCTTTATCGAGTGAGGGGTCGGGGACTAGGGGCTAGGGTTCAGGGACTAAGGGACTATGGATCAGAAGCTTGCCTGTGCGATTTTACTGACCCCTAACGATTGACCCCTGACCCCTAACGACTGACTCCTGATCTTACTCCGTCACCATCACAGGTGGGGCAGTTTGTTCAGCGCTGCGTTCTTGCAACAACTCAAAGAACTTTGCATCGGGGTCGGTAATGCTGATCAATTTGACCATGTACATCGGCTGGAGCGCTTGATGATCTTCTTTGCGGAAGGTGTAGGTGCCTTTTGGCCCTTCGAAGCTCATTCCTTCGAGTGCTGCGATCAAGGCATCGGCGTTGGTATCGCCCTTGGTTGCTTCCAAGCCGCGCACGGTTGCAATGCCTGAAGCCATCCCGCCAGCGGTGAAGAGATCGGGGTATGAGCCATATTTGGCTTTGTGTTGCTCAACCAACCAATCGTTAACTTCGTTCTTGGGCAGGGTGTAGTGGTAAGCAATCATGCCAACCGAGCCAACCGCATCGGCATAGACCATCGGCATGGTCACGTTATCGCCAAAGCCAGTTGCCAAGGTCAGTTTATCGAGCACGCCTTGCTCTTGCATTTGCTGGAACAAGCGTGGGAAGTTGGCTCCGGCCCAGGTGACCATCAACACTTTGGCCTGTTTTTCGTCGGCAGCATCGAGCAATTTTTGCAAGTAAGGGGTAAAGTCGGTTGTATCGGCAGGAATAAACACATCGTCCGAGACGAAGGTGCCACCGTTGGCCTCGATGATCGAGCGCCACGAAGCGGCTGAGCCTTTGCCAAAATCGGTGTCAGGAGCCAATTGCACAAATTCTTTGCCAACGTTCTCGACCATATACGGGCCGGCGGTCAAGGCATCTTGCAAGGTATTGCGGCCAGTGCGGAAGACGAAGCGATTGAAATTCGAACCAGTAATTTGTGGCCCAGCCGCTGGATCAATCATCGCAATGATGTTGTTTTCTTTGGCAATTTCAATCACGGTCAAGGCGCTTGAGGTTGAGGCACAACATTGCAGCAATTCCACGCCATCTTTTTCGATCAACTCACGCGCCAATTGACGAGCGCGTTCGGGGTTGTTTTCATCGTCTTTGACAATCACTTCAATTGGGCGGCCAGCAACTTGCATCGTGCCGTTGGTGGCATACTCCAAGCCCAACATAAAGCCATTGATTTCTTGGGTTCCATACAACGACAAGGCCTTGGATTGATCAGTGATCAGGCCAATTTTGATCGGCTTGCCAGTTGCAGCAGCGCTATCGCTGGTTGGCGCGGCGGTTGGTTCGGTGCTTTCTGTCGTTGCGGCAGGCGCGGTCGTCGCGGGAGGAGCTTGGGTGGCTTGGGCCGAATCGCTGGTTGGATTGGTGGCGGCGGTTGGTTCAACTCCAGTGCCACTGCTACAAGCAGCCAATAGCTGAATTGCAGTAACCAGAATTACCAACATCGAAATCAAACGCTTCATTACGTGCGTCCTCCTTTGGACTATGCAATTGAAGTAGCTCTCACTTCAGCATAGCAAAGGCCAGTTACACTTGAGTTACAGTTGATGCAGCGTTTGTTCGGCTCGTTGGTAGGCGGCTTTGGTAGTGGGCATTGGCGCTAAGCCCAAATCGTGCTCAAGCATTTGTTGGCAACGTTGATAGCTGCGTTGCAGTTGCACCCGATTGCCAAGTTGAGCATAGGCCATAAAACTGGCTTGATAGGCGTTTTCTTGATAGGGATCGGCTTGCAAGGCGGCTTCAGCCCACTCCAAGGCTTCGTTTGGTTGCTGTTCAGTCAACAATAATTGGGCTAATTCGCAGGCTGCTTGCACAAAATTATGGCGCAATTGCTCACGCACAGCGTTTGCCCAGTCGCTATACAAACAATCGCCCAAAAAATCGCCAGCATACAAATTGAGCGCTTGGCGATAGTAATTAATTGCTTCTAGTGGATTGCTAGCGTGGTTGGCACGTTGCAGCAATTGCTCAAAGCGCAGCACATCAAGCTGAATTGGCGCAGTATCAAACGCCAAACGATAGGCAGTATTGCGGCGTTGAATGTAACTTGAGGCTTGGCGCGTCGGGCGTTCTGGCTCCAACACGGCGGTTAGCGCATTCAAGGCAACTTTAAAGTGGGCTTCGGCTTGATTTGGGGCTAAATCAGGCCAGAACAGATCGCAAATTTGCTCACGCTGAATCCATTGGCCGCGTTGGGTAATTAAAATTCCAAGCAAGGCGATTGCCGATTTACGACCCCAATTCAGCACCTCGCTTGAGCCACGCCACGCCCGCAGCTGGCCAAAGGCTTGTAAATGCAACACTTGTGGGGCTTGCCAGCGGCTGGGTGGCAATATCAAATTGGGCTGTTCGTGGATGATAATACCGCTGCTGGCTGGCTCGCTGCCGAGTTGCCCAAGTTGTTGCAAGGCATTAATTCGTGCCTCGGTCATCACCAACATGCCTAGCGAGATGATTGTGTGAGTTCGTTCGAGCCACCATGCCAACGCCTCTGGCTCGCGATCCAAAGCCTGCTTCAAAAATTGGGTCATCACATTGGTTGAGAGATGGGTGACAAGCATGCTGTGGACTGGCGAGATGCCTTGTTGGGCGCGTTGCACCGCCACCTCACGCCAATAATCGGCATAGGTTGAGGTTGTGCCTTGCGCTAAATCGATCTCGATTGAATGAATGGCATTGTAGAGCGCCATTTTGACATGCTGCTGCGGCAAGCTGGCATATACAGGCACATGGTTAGCAACAATTTGCTCGGACACATGATCAACAAAATCGGGCAAGAGTTGATGAAAAACACGTACTACCTGTTGCATACGCTACTCCTCAGCGGTGAGGTGATGGTTGGTCGAAGCAGGTGGGGTGGCTGAGCCTTGAAACAATATTATAGCAGAGCCACGAAAATCAAAAGGCAGAAGGCAAAAATCAAAAGAAGGGCTAGGGATCAGGGGTCGGGGATCTGGGCACAGGCGCTTATTGAGTTGACATAATCTATAGCTGGAAATGTACCTTCGTGTCCTTCGTGCTCTGCGTGGTTAAAAAAGCGCTGCGCCGCTGCGTTTATAATAGATCGTATGTTCTGTATTCTCTAGACGCGAGGTAACAATGAGCACCATTGCATTTTTACGCGCAATCAACATTACCAACCACTTTGTCAAGATGGAAGATTTACGCGCTGTCTTGGTGGCCCATGGCTTTAATAATGTTCAGACCTATATTCAATCGGGCAATGTGGTTTTTGATGATCCAACTCAAGGCTATGCTGAGGTCGAACACTTGATTGCCAGCCAACTTGAGTCCCGTTTTGGTTTTGCAGTCGCAACATTTTTGCGTTCTGCCGCCGAATTGGTCGAGCTGGAAGAGGCTTGCCCGTTTACGCCAAATGAAATCGATCCGCAAGCGGCGTTATATGTGACCTTTGTGCAGCACGAACCAGATGCTGAAGCTCAAACGCGACTAGACCAGTATCAAAATGAGTTGGATACATTTCGAATTACTGGGCGGCATGTCTGGTGGTTGCGGCATAAACAACGTGGGGAAAGCAAGTTTAGCGGGGCAAAATTGGAGCGAGCGATCAAACAGGCCGGAACTGCCCGTAATATCACTACGATTCGCGCGATGATCGCCAAATATGGCTTTACCAAGTAGCTGGCTTTCAAAGGCTGAAAGCCAGCTCGTGGATTATTCAGCAATCAGGCCGCGCCGTTTGAAGTCGGCGGTTACCCGCGCCGTCAAATCGTAAAGGTTTTCGCCAAGGAACAAACTTGGGCGGAGTTCATCGCGATCACGGCGTTTTTCCACGGCGAGCCAGGTTGGCCCATATTGATAGACATTTAAGCTGATATCACCAAGCACAATCGGCTCGTTGACTGCGGTTAAATCTTTTTTCCAAATTTCCCATGGCTCGGCAAACATGCGATCAACCCGTAGATCGTGTTCGTGGAACAGCCGTTTATCTTTGATCAAGGCTTTGGCGACTAAGGCATGTAAGCCCATCAAGGCGTTTGGCTCGCTCAATGGCACAGCATGGCGCTTGCTCGCTGCAAAGGCATACAATTCTTGCTCATTGGCAAACACAGGTGCCCAGAAATCGGTTTGACCAGTAATCCGCTTTTTGAAATAGCAGGTCGGGCGAATCAAGCCCAGTGTTTTGGCATCGACACCGCGCACATGCAGCTTATCGCTGGCTCCAGGTCGGCCAAGCACCCCCGTCAAATGCAGATATTCATTCAAATATTCACGCACTTTGGCGAGCTCAACATGGCGAAAAACTGGGCCACCAGGGGTTGTCGCCAGCACATCATCACCAATGCTATAAATTGGGTAAACTTGGCGTGAACGGCGGGCAATGAACACATAGGTTGGTAGGCGAGCCAAGTTGACCAAGGCTTTGAGCACAGGCACTGCTTGGCGTAGTGCCGTTTCAGGATCAGCATCCTCAACCCGAAAGCCGGCAATCTCCAGTTCATAGAGTTTTTGCTCAGGTGAGTGATAGATGGGCAATTCTAGGGTTTGCTGCTGAATCAATGTGCCAGGGGCATAATCGGCGCTCACCACATAGGGTTGGAGCGGAGTTTCAGGTTTGGTGCTCACTGCAAGTTGCATAATCGCTCCTTGATGCTAACGATGCGCTGACTGAGCCAGGCTCAATCAGCGCATGCTTGAATTGGTTTATTTGGTTGACGAAAGTTCTGGCATCATTGAGCGAGCACCGGCCACGCCAGCAACCGGCGTGCCAAACTCGGGGTATGAAACCGTGTCGTGCTCAGAAATATCCAAGCCTTCGATTTCTTCTTGCTCCGACACCCGAATGCCCAAGGTCTTTTTTAGCACATAGAAAACGATGAACATGGTTGTGAAGGCCCAAGCGCCAACTGCTAACACGCCAATTGCTTGGGTTCCAAGCAGGCCCAAACCGCCGCCATAGAACAAGCCAGCAGCATCGCCCATGCCAGTCAAACCGCCGACAGCGGGGCTAGCAAATAAGCCAACTGCTAAGGTTCCAAACACCCCATTGAAACAGTGAACTGGAATTGCCCCAACTGGATCATCGAGTTTCAAGACCTTTTCGAGGAAGATTGAACCATAGACGAAGATGATCCCGCCGAGCAAACCGATGAACAATGCACCAACTGGCGTAACATTGGCACAGCCTGCGGTAATTGCAACCAAACCAGCCAATGCGCCGTTGGAAGCTACGGCAGTATCGGGGTGACCAGTGATCAACCAGTTGGTGATCAGGGCTGAGAGTGCGCCAACTGCGGCGGCCATGTTGGTTGTAACGGCGATATAGCCAATGCTTTCGTTCATGCCCGAGAGGGTGCTGCCTGGGTTGAAGCCAAACCAGCCAACCCACAGAATGAAGACCCCAAGCACGCCGAGGGTCAAGCTGTGGCCTGGAATAACGTTGCTTGAGCCATCTTTGTTGAATTTGCCCAAGCGTGGCCCAAGCAAAATCGTGCCAGCAACTGCGGCCCAGCCGCCAACGCTATGCACAATTGTCGAGCCAGCAAAGTCGATAAAGCCCAGTTGGAACAACCAACCGCCGCCCCATTGCCAGTGACCCGAAATTGGGTAGACAATGCCACAAATGATGGCGCTGTAAATCAGGTAGGAGATAAATTTGAAGCGTTCGGCGACTGCCCCCGACACAATCGTGGCAGCGGTGGCGGCAAACACCAATTGGAAGAAGAAGCCAACCCAATCTTTGCCGCTGCCAGTTGCCGGGCTAAAGTTGCTGAGGAAGAAGTTGTCGGTGCCGATGAAGCCACCAACATCAGTGCCATACATCAAGCCGAAGCCAATTGCAAAGAACAACACCGTGCCAACACAAAAATCCATCAAGTTTTTCATCAAAATGTTGGCGGCGTTTTTGGCGCGGGTAAAGCCACTTTCGACCAAGGCAAAGCCAGCCTGCATGAAAAAGACCAAAACTGCTGCAATCAACAACCAAATAATATCAATTTGGGTGGTGATTGTTTCGGTTGCTACCGGGGCGGCTTCTTGGGCAAAGGTTGCAGTGGGTATTGCTAGCGAAGCAACTGCTGCGGGTACAATCCAGCGTCGTCGTCGAAACATTAGAACCTCCCTTGATGATGGTTAATGATTGGCTACGATGCGATACACGCCGATCAAGCAATAGGTTGGAATCTATTGAGTTGATCGAATTGATAAATGCTTCGCCTTTGAAGATTTAACGTGAAGCGGACTCAGAATACCGATGCGAGGAAATCAAACGCTACCTAGCACTATACCTATCCATCGTTGTGCAATAGTGCTAAAATTGAAGCAAGTTTGATTGGGTAATTGGGTTTATTTACGGCTGTGGGTTTATCTTACTCAATAATTGTTGCTTGATTCATCGCCATGTTGCCTAAAATGTTCATGCTCTATTTTGTGCAGTTTGTATATTTTGCTGTAATTTCTACTCAATAGTACGCCTAGAATTTTAAATTACTATCAAGCTGCACTGTTGCTATTATCAATAATGCCCAAGCAATTGGGCAGTTTAGCTAGATTTGGTTGAGGTATGCACAATGCTCGAGCGAATTATTGTTGGCGCTGGCTGTTTTTGGGGAGTTGAAGCAGCCTTTGGGGCGCTTGTCGGTGTTGTCCAAACCCAAGCTGGTTATGCTGGTGGTTGGACCGAGCAGCCAAGCTATGAGGATGTTTGTGGAGGAGCGACAGGCCATGCCGAAGTGGTTGAATTGCATGTTGATCCTATGATCCTCAGTTTAAACGAGCTGTTGGGTCATTTTTGGGCTATGCTAGAGCCGCCAGCCGACCCTGACCCGCAATATCGAGCAATAATTATTTGTAGCAATGCTGCTCAGTTGGAGCTAGCTCTGGCCAGTAAGCTAGCTCAACCACAGCTCGTTGATTACTCTGTTGAATTCGGGCTGGATCTACCGTTTTACCCTGCCGAGGAGTATCATCAACAATGTTATCGCAAATGGCGCGATCGCTTTGAACGGCGGGCTAAAGTTGTTTGAGCATGTCTTGAATCAGTTCATGGTTGATGCCTGCGCCGGCCATCGCGCCACCAGCTGCCGCATTAATTGCCTGTTGCATGCCTGCGGTGGCATCGCCAGCAGCATACACGCCTGGTACGCTGGTTTGGCCCAACATTTGCACCTTGATCAAGCCTGGCATTTGAGGATTATCGCTGGTTTCACAGCCTAGTTGGGTTGGTAGTTGGCTGCGTTGATGTTGGGGCACGCCAATCAACAAACCGCTACGGGCCAATGGTTCACCTTGATCAAAGATCAAATGGGTCAATTGCCCATTGACTTGTTCGATACCGACCAAACGATCTTCGCGAATTGGCAAATTGAGTTTCGCCAAGATTTGGCGTTGTTCAGAGCTTAGCTGAGCCTCGCCATTGGTACAAACGACCAAATCGCTGCTCCAGTTGTGCAACAAGGTCGCAACGTGAAACAAACGCTCAGCGTCGGGCACTAACACCGCCAACGGCTGATCGCGCACTTCCCAGCCATGGCAGTAGGGGCAGTGAAATACGCTTGATCCCCACAATTCGGCCAGGCCTTCGATTGGCGGCAATTCGTCGATCACGCCTGAGGCTAGCAACAATTTGCGGCTGCTAATTTCGCTACCATCATCAAGCTTCACCACAAAGCCACCATCAATCGCCTGAGCATGTTCGGCAGTCGCAAAACGCACTTGCACACTTGGGTAGGGCTTGAGTTGCTCGCGGCCAATTTGGCGCAATTCAGCAGGCAAAATGCCATCGCGCGAGAGAAAATTATGCACACCAGGCGATTGCGCATTGCGCGGCTGCTGACTATCAAGCACTAATACACTGCGTCGCGCCCGCCCCAACACCAAGGCTGCACTCAATCCCGCCACGCTACCACCAACAATAATCACATCAAACATTTGTAAAACTCCATATTGATACTTGATATCAATATATAAGCTTTTGCTAAAATGTCAAATCTGTAATGATCGTTATGATAAAATCTAGGGATACTTATAAAAAAGCCCGACTCCACTCAAGGAATCGGGCTAAATCTACTGGTAAACCTTGATTATGCGCCGTAGGGAACCCAAATATTTTTAATTTGGCTGGCGTGGCGTAGAAATTCTTCGCCCTCGCCAACTCGTCGATCAAGCCATTCGCGAGTTTCGCCATAGTTGACCCAAGTTTGTTTGAGGTTGCCGATTGAACTGCGCTCGACCATGGCGCTGCCCTCAGCACTGCCCCAATACCACAAACCATCAACGTCGTTGTGCTCGGCCAGCACTTTGGCCAGGCTATCGCGGTCGCCAGTGATAATGTTGACCACGCCTGCTGGCACATCGCTGGTGTCGAGCACTTGATACAAATCGGTGGCCGAAAGTGGATGCTCTGGCGATGGAATGATAATCGCGCTATTGCCCAAGGCGATGGCTGGCGCTAGCAACGAAATCGTGCCCAATAATGGATATTCGCTGGGACAAACCAAACCAAGCACGCCGAGCGATTCGACCATGGCGAGGGTGGCGTTGCGCACAGGTGTGGCATGCACCGCGCCATCATATTTATCGGCCCACGCGGCGTAGGTAAATAAGCGCTCGATTGATGTTTCGACTTCGAGGTCGGCATCGTTGCGGCCTGTTTGTTGGCGAATACGCTGGGCAAATTCGGCGGCACGTGCGCCTAAATTTTCGGCTAGGAAATAGAGCACTTGCGCCCGATTGTAGGCGGTTGCTGCCGACCAACTGTTAGCGGCACTCCGTGCAACTTCGACCGCGTTACGAATATCTTTGCGGCTACCATCGCCCACCTCACCCAATGTTTCGCCGTTGCTACCAACCACAATTCGGCTGTAGCCCGAATCGGGGCGGGCTTGCTTGCCACCAATATAGATTTTGGGCGTGCGATCAAGTGCCGGCATGCCGCTGCTGGCGGCGTTTGCAATCGGTGCGGGCGCTGGGCTGGCCTTAGTTTTAATTTTCTTTACTTCAGATTTTTTGAGGTATTCGTATAAGCCCTCTTTGCCACCTTCGCGACCGTAGCCGCTTTCGCGATAGCCGCCGAAGCCTGCTGCTGCATCAAACAGATTGGTGCTGTTGATCCAGACTACGCCTGCCTTGACGCGGGCTGCGGCGTGCAGCGCCACGTTAATATCTTCGCTCCAAATGCTGGCGGCTAAGCCAAAACGGGTATTGTTGGCAATCGCAATCGCTTCATCGGGCGTGCGGAAGGTCATCGTGACCAAGACTGGCCCGAAAATTTCAACTTGGGCCAAGGTTGAAGCTGGAGCCACGTTGGTAAACAAGGTTGGCGGGTAGAAATAGCCATCAGTTGGGCAAGCCCACGAGGGTTGCCATTTGATCGAGCCTTCTTGTTCGCCTTCGGCTACCAGTTGCTCGATTTTTTGTAATTGGGCTGGGGCAACAATCGCGCCAATATCGATCGCTTTATCTAAAGGATCGCCGATACGCAATTGCTCCATGCGCGTGCGCAACTTGCCAATCAGCTTATCGGCGATATTTTCTTGCACCAACAAACGTGAGCCAGCGCAACAAACTTGGCCTTGATTGAACCAAATTGCATCAACTACGCCTTCGACCACGCTATCTAAATCGGCGTTATCAAACACGATAAAGGGCGATTTGCCGCCAAGCTCCAAGGAGAGTTTTTTGCCGCTGCCAGCGGTGGCGCTGCGAATAATTTTGCCAACTTCGGTTGAGCCAGTAAAGGCAATTTTGGCAATATCAGGGTGCTTGACGATTTGCTCGCCAACTTTGCCATCGCCAGTAACGATGTTGACCACACCCTTGGGCAAGCCAATCTCATGGCAAATTTCAGCAAATGCCAAGGCTGTCAATGAAGTCCATTCGGCAGGCTTCAACACCACCGTGTTGCCCATGGCCAAGGCTGGGGCAATCTTCCAGGCCAACATCAACAGCGGAAAGTTCCACGGAATAATTTGGCCGACCACGCCTAGCGGCTCGTAGCCTGCCAAATCGCTTTCTTGCAATTGCGCCCAACCAGCGTGATAGTAGAAATGTCGTGCGACTAATGGAATATCGATGTCGCGGGTTTCGCGGATCGGCTTGCCATTATCGAGGGTTTCGAGCACCGCAAAGCGCCGCGAATGTTTCTGAATTTGGCGAGCCAAGGCATACAAATAGCGAGCACGCACATGGCCGCTGGTTTGCGACCAAGCTGGAAAAGCCGCTTTGGCAGCAGCAACCGCAGCGTTTACTTCATCGCTGCTCGCTTGGGTCACTTGGGCCAACACGCTACGATTAGCCGGATTGATCGAATCGAACAAGCGCTCGTTGGCGACTTCTGTCCATGTACCATTAATATATAGCCCAAAACGACGGCTATGGGCATCTAGCCACTCGTGGGCTGGAGCAGCAGATTCGGGTGCTGGGCCATAGCTCATTGTTTCGTAAATCTCCAGCAATGTGCTCATCGTCGAGTCCTCGTTATGTGTATTCAGTCATTTTGTGCCATCCTAACAGGCTTGGTCAATTCACGCAAAGGCGAAAGACGAGGGATCAGCGGTTAGGGATCAGGAGCTAGTTCAGCTTAATCTGAGAAAACTATGCAGTCTTTTGTTTAGCTACATATGACGTTCTGATTCCCGCCAACCAACGACCGAACCCCATAATCGCCAACTATTACAATTTCAAAACAAATGTGCTAAAATAGATTAATTCGCGCAATCATGGCAAGGTCAATGTGCTATACTGCCGATGAAATGTGCAACTAGAGGAGCGACCGCAATGAGTGCCCCTGCATCTCGGGCTAAAACAACTGCGACACCGCGCCGCGACGATGATCATGAACTGCGCAATTATCGCTTGGAAGAGCGTATCGGCCAGGAAGAGTTAACGACCATCTATCGCGCTCGCCACCTAACCCTTGATCGCCCGGTTGAGGTGCATGTGTTACGCCGTTCAGATTGGGTTTCGGTCAGCCGATTTGGGCAGGCCGCCCGTTTGGCTGCTCGGCTCAAACATCCAACAATTGTGCCAGTGATTGATGCTGGCCACGATGATCGATTTGGCTATTATTTGGTTACGCCGCCGCTTGGTGGGCGCTTGTTGCAAGAGGTGCTTGAAGATGGTGCGCTCTCAATTGGCGACGCTGTACGCATTTTCAGCGATATTGCCAAAGCGCTCGATACGATTCACGCCGAAAAAATTGTCCACCGCGATATTCAGCCAGGTACAATTGTCGTTACCGAGGCGATCCATGATCAAGCAGTTACGCGCCATGGCTTTTTGACCAACTTTAGCTTGGCTTGGAGCAGCGATGGGCCTGATCTTTCGCAACTTGAAGAGGCCGATTATTTGACGGCTTATGCCCCACCAGAGCAAGATTTTAAGCAAAATGCCACCGAACCAAGCCTTGATATTTATGCCTTGGGGGCGGTGCTCTACCATATGTTAACTGGTGAAGTACCACCAGCCCCCGGCCAAACCCCCAAATCGTTAGGCGATTTCAATCCAGCCTTGGCTCCTGCTGATCGGGTGTTGCGGCGTTTGCTCTCACCTCAAGCCTCGGTGCGTTATAGTTCGGCTAATCAGGCTGCGGCAGCCTTACGTCAAGCCTTGCGCGAAGCCTTGCCTGCTGAAACTAGCACAACCCTTGCACCAATTGCCGCCAGCAGTGTGGAAAGTGAATGGCTCGAAAATCCAGTTGAAACAGTGTTGGTAGGGATTCTCGATGGCGATTTTGTGCAACGTGGCCGCGAATGGGGTCGCCAATTGCACGAGCCAACTAATTTACGCAGTGTGCTCAATCGCTGGAGCGGCCAAAATATGCTGCGGCGGCGCGATTTGGGCAACGCGCTTGTGCCCGAACGAGTGGTCAGCTATAACTTTTATACCTACGAGCTACGGGCCTATTATGAAACCCGCACCACCCCAGAACCACGCGAAAAGCCCTATCAAGGCAGTCGCATCAGCACCAGCCAAAATCCGCCTGGGGTTTGGCAAGTGATTTTGCCTGATCCTCAGCCATTTGATGAAATTCGCCCAACCGAAATGATTATTCCCAATTCCGAGCGGGTTGAGATGTGTATTTATTGTGGTGGCAAGGGCGATTTACACTGTACCAAATGCCATGGCCGTGGCTTGCTCGAAACCAAACGGGTGCAAACCAACCCCGATGGAACCAAAGAGCGCCGCACCGTCACGCTTGATTGCCCTGAATGCGAAGGCGAAGGCCAGGCTGATTGTGGGCGTTGCCAAGGTTCAGGCCAAGTTTTGACCGAAGATGTCTTTTATTGGTCTCGTTGGGGCAAACTTTGGGAAAATACTGATGACGAGGCGGGCTTGCCGCTAGCCGATATTCGCGAAAAATCGCAGCAAGTCTATACTGCCCAAATTGATGTGCGCGATACCAAATGGCATGCAATTGCGCCATTGCATGAATTATTGCAAGCTGCCGAAAATGTCGATGCTGATCAGCAAACCCGCTTGTTGCATGCCGAATTAACGATTCATGGCACGCCCGTAACCGAGGTCGATTATACCGAGCGCAATCAAGCCCATACCTTATATATGATTGGCTTTGAGCCAACGATTATTCGTGGCAACTTTACCTTGTTTGATCGCGAACGCATTGTGTTATATAGCGTGATTGGGGTTTTAGTGTTGATTGCAGTTATTGGATTTTTGATCTTTTAAGCTAAACGTGCCGTCCTCAATTTCTTCCTCCTAATCGAGGACGGCGCAACCCTCGCTCAATTCTTCAATCCCACAAGCGCTGTTGTTTGCTGCGCTGCATCGTAATTATCCTTTAGCGCTGATAGAGTCGTATAAACCCAACTCGACTTTGTGGTTGCAGTTGCAAGGGTGTATCTAAATTATGCACAGCCACCCCATCGAGCATGAGCCAACAATCGCCAGCCCGAAACGCGGCCTCAGCTTGGCTGCGCACATGTTCAGCGGCAATCATTGTGTTTGGCGTGGGTTTGGCAATCAAATAATTAAGCGCAATACTCGGAAGATTGGCTTGTTGGCTTTGGCTCAGTTCGTGGTGTACATGCTCTTGCAGCAATTGCCGCGCTGAAATTTGGCCTGATGGCAGGGGAATTAGGCTTGGCGCGGTGCGAAGTTCATTGCCAAGGCCCAGTAAGTGGGTGGTCACTGCGACACAGTTCGTACTCATAACACATCCTTCAACACAATTTGCGTGACGAACTAGAGTTTATAGCAAGCTTGTGTCAACCAGTGTCACAATATTTGAAAGGATTAAGGATGAATTATGAAGGATGAATGAATTTATAAGCCTCATGCTCGATCCTTATTTGCAAGCGTAAGGCACAGGAAGCTGAATGAGGTATTCCTATAAACATTTATCCTTGGTTGTTCTGCATCGCTGAGTTACAACCCAAAGAAATATAGTTGGAGGGATCTGGACTGTGAATACATCAGCATCTCCGCTTGGTCAACTTATTCAGACTATCATGCGCGAACATCAAGCCCCAATGGCTGTAGTTGAGTTGCAACAACAGCTTAGACGCAAGGGTTACGCCACGGCTCTCGAAATTTTGCGTGAAATTTTGCGTGATACTGCGGTATGGACAGCGCTTGCTAACGATAAATATACTTTGCGTGACACCTTTGATGACGACGCTGATAACCCTGAGCAAACTTCTACCAAGATGTATCTTACTAACCTTTGCCTAGCCGTTGCTGATTATTGTGTGCTTGATTTAGAGACGACAGGTTTTCAACCAGACTCGAACCAAATTATTCAAATTGCTATCTTACGGGTCACACAGGGGCAGCCAGATGAATTTCGTAGCTGGGATGTTCAATGTGATCCTGATCGTTTAGATCATTCATTGCGACGAGTCTTGCATTTGGATGAGGTTCGGATTCAAAGTATTGCTTCGGCATCATCGCTTGCGGTATTATGGCCTGCTGTTCGTAATTTTATTGGTGATCGGCCATTGGTGATTCATAATGCTCGATTTGATATGGGTTTTCTGCTTCAGCATGATCCTTCGCTGACTAATCCAATTGTTGATAGCTTGGAGTTAGCGTTGCTCGTATTTCCCTATGCCCAGAAGCATACCTTAAATGCCCTAGCTGAAGCATGCAGCATTCAGTTAGAAGCGATCAATCCTAATAATATTCGTGGCATCCCAATCGATCATCGGGTTACCAAAGAGACGCTTCATGATGCAATAACTGATGTATTAGTGTTAGCCGAGGTGTATCGCGAATTGTTGCAACGTTGGAAGTATTCAGCGTGCATACCAAGAGAATTATTGGCTGAATTATTACCAGCAACATATCCACTAACCACACCAAGCCAAGATTTAAGCAGCATATTGCCAGCAATCCAAGCACCTGAAGTCCGCTTACCAAATAAACTTCTGGCAACAACTGCATGTGGATTGCTCGATCAATTTGCTGCTCAGGCAAAACTCACGCCAAGAGCAAGCCAACGGATAATGGTTGAAACAATTGCGACAGCGCTTGTTAGTGATACCTCACGTTTGATCGAAGCGCCTACCGGAACAGGCAAAACTGTGGGCTACCTTATTCCTGCTATTTGGGAGGCCCGCCGAACCGGACGACAAATCGGCATCGCGACTGCCTACAAAAATCTTCAAGATCAACTACAACAGGAAATTACCCGACTACAAACATTTATTTCATTCAATGCGGCCATCCTCAAGGGGGCAACGAATTATCTCTGTTTGCGCGAATTGCAAACAGCAGTTTCAGCTTCTGCGACAGCCAGTTTGGAACAACGCTATCTGCTCGCTTTTCTAGTTCATTGGGTTGCTCAATATACTGAGGCAACCCTTGATGAAATCCCTTTTTGGCTTAAACAAACTTTTGGCGGAGCCAACCAACTGCTGCATGATCTTGCAGTTCAACCCGCCACATGTACCAAACAGCGCTGCCAATTTTATGATCAGTGTCATTTCTTTGCCTCCCAACGTCGGGCTGCACAGGCCGATATCATTATTATCAATCAGGCAATTTGGCTCAATAGCTCGCCTGATAGTTTAGGGTTTGATGCCTTAATCATCGATGAAGCGCATAATTTGGAAGATATGGCAACCAGCGCTTTCCAACAAGAAGTTGGGGAGCATTCGCTACGACGGTTGCTGAAAACACTCTATATACCAGGCACGCGCCAAGGTTTATTAGCTCAATTAGCCAGCCAAGTTTTGCCACCAGAGATTCGGAGCCAACTTAAAAAAATTCAACAAACTGTTGGTCAAGCCCTACGGCTTATTCAAGAATTGCGTAGCGTGCTGGCAACATTCGTATTGGAGTGCGATGAGACCTTTGATCCGCTTCAAGGGGCACGATTACGGCTTTCAGGAGCGCCTGCACGAATTTATCCGGTTGCGTGGTTGAAGGTTCAGCAAGCCTTAGACCAACTTTGGAAGGGCTATCTCAACCCATTGCTGACAGAATTAGCGACGATTACGCCATGGATTCAGGCTCAAGCTGAAATCTTGGGGCTAAAATTTGCTGCTGTGTATAGCGAATTAGGCAACCAACAAAGCTTGCTGGCAACAATCCTCCAAGCCCGATCCAATAATCAGATTACTTGGCTCGAAGTCAATACGAACCAAACACATGCACAATGGACGTTCTGTACCGCTCCATTACTGGTAGCTGAGGCGCTCGCAGAGCGCTATCGACAGCTTCGATCGCTCATTCTTACCTCAGCCACATTAACCACTGGCCCGCATGATTTTAGTTTCTTTGTGGAGCGACTTGGGCTTGGTAGTAGTTTAACCGCCGATCAAGCCATGATTCTTGCTGGCGAGCTTCCTTATCATGATCAAGTCGTTTTAGGGCTTCCAGCCTACTTAACTTATACTCCAGCCCGTATAACACAAGCGAGTTTTATTCAAGAACTCGCTAGCGAGCTGCAGTTGCTCTTAACCTTTACCGATGGTCGAGCACTGATTCTGTTTACCTCGCGTCAGCGGCTCGAACAAGTGTATCAGCACAATAGTCTGATGATCGAGGCTCAAGGGATTCCAATTTTTGCCCAGCGATCAGGTGGGTCGCGTCAAGCATTGATTGAGGGCTTTAAGGATCATGTCAATGCGGCACTCTATGGATTGAAAAGCTTCTGGGAAGGAGTTGATGTACCTGGATCGGCGCTTTCGTTCGTTGTTATGGAAAAACTGCCCTATCCAGCATTCAATGATCCAATTCATGCTGCTCGTCGTGAAGCTGTAGCGCGGCAAAATGGCCGTGAATTTCAAGAATATCTTTTTCCCTTGATGGTTTTGCAGTTTAAACAAGGCTTTGGCAGATTGCTCCGCACCCCAACGGATCGTGGAGCAGTTATTTTGTATGATAAGCGGATTGTCCGTAAAAGCTATCTACCGCTCTTGCTTGGCGCACTACCAGGCTATCAGCCCCGTGATCCGCTAGCAGAGCAATCCAGACGTGAGTTTTATACGATGCTTGGCAATCGCCTGCCAGATCTGCTTAACCTGCAGGAGAAAGCCGATTTTCTGGCGACAGTGCCTGATATTATATTGACAGATCTTGAGGCATTGATTGAGCGGCTTGGCATCCCCGATCCCTTGGATGCTGAGAGCTATGAACACTGGCGACCCCAAATTCTTGAAGCTTTACACGCACTTTATGGGTTTGAAACATTCCGTTCACCGCAACAAGAAGCAGCGTTTCGGGCCATGCTTACTGGCCGTGACGTGATGGCAGTGCTACCCACTGGTGCAGGTAAATCGATTTGTTTCCAATTGCCAGCATTGTTGCGCCAAGGTACAACCATTATTTGCTCGCCGCTGATTGCCTTGATGAAAGATCAAGTTGATAAGTTGTATGAGAAGCGTATCGAAGTTGTTGCGGCGCTAATGAGTGGTCAAAATGCTGCTGATCGTGAGGAAATTCTAGCTCGCTTGCGAGCAGGTCGCCTGCGCTTGTTGTATCTTGCGCCAGAACGATTACGTGATCCGGTTGTGCTTGCTGCATTGGCGGTCGCCCCAATTCGCCAAATCGTTGCTGATGAAGCGCATTGTATTGCCCTTTGGGGGCCAAGTTTTCGACCTGACTTTTTAATGTTACCCCAAATTTATCAGCAATTACAAGCGCGACCACCGATTGCTGCCTTTACCGCCACCGCAACATCAGCAATTACTGAAGCAATTATTTCCGCACTTGAAATGACAGAGCCAATTGTCGTGCGATCGTCAATTGATCGGCCTGAACTTCATTTAGTGATCTTCGATCGCGGTCATCGTTACCATCCAGTTCGTTCAAAAACCGATCAAATTCGCCAACTTTTGTTGTTAGTCCAAACCGCTGTCCAGCACAACGAATCAATGCTTATTTATGTTTCGACCGTCAAAGAAGCCGAATATTTGGCCCGCCTGCTGCAAGTTGCAGGAATTGCCGCCAGAGCCTACCACGGACGGATGGATATTCAAGAACGAACAACGATTAGTGAACAGTTTATGGACGATCTGTTAACGATCATCGTTTGTACCAAGGCATTTGGGATGGGCATTGATAAGCCCGACATTCGCTATGTTGTCCATTTCAACCTACCTGGTGATCTTGAATCGTACTTTCAAGAAATTGGCCGAGCTGGGCGTGACGGCAAACCAGCCTATGCCGTGTTGCTCTATCATCCCTCAGATATCCGGATTCATGAGTTTTTTATCGCCCAAAGCCAACCTGATAGTCTGTTACTTGCTCAATTATGGGCTTGGATGTGCAGCCAACCAACAGATTGGATATTAAACCCTCAGCAAGTATGCGAGGATTTTGAACTTGATGATGTTGAGCTACGCCGAATGCTGTACCTCTTAGAACAAAGCAAGCTCATTCGGCGTGGTGCTGATGTAACGATTCGCGGTAGCCTAACCCTCTTAGCTGACTGGTCGGGATTGATTGCTCGTTACCCCAACGATCGCAGTAATGTGCTTGAAACCCTTGCCAATCTACTGCCTGAACCTGGATGGATACGCAATGAACTCAATCTAGCAGATTTGGCAGCCGAGCTTGGAATGCCAATCTTAACATTTGAATCATTACTCATCGAGGGTGCAGTACGTGGTGACTGGCTTTATCGACCTTGGGAGAAGGGTTATCATATTACACGCTTAGTGCATACCGAAACCCCGCTACCAACAATTGATCTAGCAGCAGTCCACCATCAACAAGCCAAACTCCAACAAATTCAGCATTTTGTTCGTGACCACCAATGTCGTTGGCAAGCCTTAAGGCTCTATTTTGGTGAAGATCGTGGCCTGCCATGCAACAATTGTGATCGTTGTACCCCCGAGCAATATTACCCTTGGAGCAATAAAACTAGGCGTGATGTCCCTGATGTCAGTGACTTCCTTGATCTTGCTGACAGCATTCTTGCGGTTGTTTGGTGGAATGAACAGCGCATCCAGCAAGGCAAGCAGCCTTTTGGGAGCAAGGCAATCATCCATCTTTTGCGCGGCGATGAATATCGCTTGATGTATCGTTACCCAGCAGGCCCAGCCGCCGATGCTCGCCGCACGGCCATTCGTAGTTGCCCATATTGGGGTGTTTGTCGCACTTTGCGCCGTTCTAGCCGCGAACTACAGGGCTTACTCGATCGATTGATCCGCGAGGACTATATCTTAATAGGAACAGCGGTGCTTGACGAAGGTCATACATATGAGTATCTTGCCCTTACTCCCAAGGGGCAAACGCAACGCCTCAGTACTACCCATCTTGGGTGGGATGCTTCATCCAATTGATGTATGAGAGACCAATTATGGCAAGCGAACTCTCTGAACAATGGACGACCACTGATTATCGCGCGGATACCTTAGGTATTATTAGTGCCCTGCTTCATGGCTATTCTGGTGGGATCACGATTGTGCGTGAAATGGCCCAAAATGCCGATGATGTGCCTGGCGAAGGTCAACGCTGGCTCGAATTTCATTTCAATGATCAGGCACTCGTCATTCGCAACAATACAACCTTTCGCTCAATTGATTTTGAGAATATAAAAAACATCGCCCGTGGTGGCAAACGCTTAGAGCAACGTAATACGATTGGGATGTTTGGGGTTGGGTTTGTTTCGGTCTATCAACTAACCGATACACCGATTTTGCGCTCAAGTGGTCAAGAACTTCGTTTCATACCGGAACATGGCCAAGTCTTGGAGCGAGCCAGTCAGGTCGTTGATATTACCGAGTTCGAGTTACCCTATCGCCGTCAGCCTACCAACACGAGCGATCGTTTGGGCATGCCCGCAGTTACTGAACTAGCGCTCCAAGAAATTCAAACCGCCCTAGCCGACGAGGCCTATCGCTTATTATTTTTCTTACGGCGGTTAAGCAAAATTTCAATGTATCGCAATAATCAGCTAATCTGTACTGTTGAGCGTCAAATTGTTGCTGCCGCTACTGCTAATGCCCCCGATGAGATTATTATTACCCGCCAGCAGTACGCTTCAGTTGAACAACACCGTTGGCTCCGCTATCATGGCCACGTGCGAATGGCTGCTCCCCGCCGGCCTGATGGTTCGCCAGCCAAAGATTCCCAAGTTCAAATCGTCATCCCCGATCAGAATGTGCCAGACATGATTTGGAAGGAACTCATTCCAGGTCGGCTATACAATTATTTGCCCACCGAAATCGAAACTGACTTGCCATTTCAAATTAACGGCGACTTTTATCCTTCAACCGATCGCAAACATATCGATCAAGATCATACCAATCATCGCGATTGGAATAATTGGGTCTTCAAGGGTTTAGGTGAATGTCTGGCCGCCGCCTTACCTTCGCTACTCCAGCATTTCGCTGATGTGCCGCTTAAACTCTATCAACGCTTACCAATCAATAAAGGAGCCAGTAATCTAGTTAAGCCAATTATTGAGTGCTTCTTTGAGGCAGCTACCAAGTTACCAATCTTCTATGCTAATAACAAATGGCAGATTGCATCCAAGGTGCGCTGGACCCAAAAAGAGCTTCACCCTATCGCCAAGCTAGTTGACCTCCGTTTGATGGAAGCTGAACTCCAATCAGCGGCTTGGGGATTAATTCTACGGGCGAATGTGCCCGAATACACCCTGCGCGATTTTCTCAAACGCGTTAGCATCGAAATTGCGGAGGGGTCGAAATTAGCGGCGGGGCCAGCCTATCTCCAAAATCGTGCCCAATTAGCAACAATTTATAGCATGCTGGAGAAGGATTTTGCCCGTCCCGATCAGGCTGAAATTGAATCAACACCCCTCTTTATTGATCAGTTTGAGCAGATGTGGTCAGCTCATGATTGCATATGGACAAACCAAGCCGTAATTCGGCAAAATCTTCATGCTAGTGGTTTGCACTTTTGGGATGTTCAAGCCGATACGTATCCACGCTTAAAAGCCTCAATTGCCCATTTTGAGCTAGCCCATGTATGGAAAATTCTGCGAACTCAACTTAATAAAAGTATGCCACTAAATGAAGCTCCAACATGGCTCAATACCCGTCAAAAACTATATACGCTCTATAAAACAATTCGCGAAACCCGTGAACATGTTACGCAACACGATACGCAAGGCCTACATCTCTGCCTTAATCGAACAGATTGGCTCTGTTTAGCCAATACCCTGCGGATGCCAAACAATGAACCAATTATCTATGATTTGTTTGCCGATGACCCCGATGCCCCATTAGTAGGCCGTGCAACGTGGGAAGATAAAACCCATCGCGGATTGTATGAAGATCTTGGGGTTGGGGTGTTTGATCATGAGTTAGCGCTCAAACGCCTAGAAAAACTTATTCGAGTTGAATCAGCGCTCGCCGATGCGCATCCACTGATCAATAGCCGCGAAAAAGCTATCAGGTTGTATCGTTATTTATCACGCCACCGCGAAGAATTTCAGCCTAAAAATATAGAATTATTACGCCATCGATTACCGCTCTGGCTCGCCCATGATCAATGCTTCCATTTTGCCGAACATGTTTCATTACCAGCAAGCAACAATAGCTGGCCCGAATTTATTAAAATCGATGCTGTACTTGATATCCAAACTAGCGCTGGCTTAGATCCGTTTTTCGCTGATACCTTAGAGCTAAAACGGCTTGATACCGCCCGTTTTATTACCCATCATTTACTACCACAATATTCAGCCTTACGGCTCACAGAGCAACGTTTGGCTTTAGAGTTTCTGCGTAAAGAAATCGAGTTAATCCGTAGTAATCCGGGGTTGCTTGAAGCAATTCAGCAGATCGCCCTGATTTATGGCGATGATGAAAGGTTGCATAAACCAAGTGAGATTTGCTTTCCTCGAACCCGTTTGCGGAGTGTATTTCCTGATTATTTTCATGTACCGCACCAAATATATGCAGCTCCTCTCAATTCAGAAACCCATTGGGTATGGGAACCATTATTCATGTTGCTTGGAGTTCATCGAATTGCCCCAGCCAATGTAGTTTTCGATGAAGTTCAACGGCTGACAACTGGTGGTATGCTGCCACGCCATCAGCGCGGTGCGATCGAAACAATCTTTCGTTATGTAGAAGAGAATTGGAATTTTTATCAGACAACAACCTTATCAAAACGCCTAGCTACTCATGCTTGGCTCCCAGCTTTGGATGACCAAGAGCATTGGTATAGACCCAAAGATCTCTATGACCATACCCAGAAAGCCCTGGTCGATCAAGTTGCATGTATTTTAGGCTTTAATCAAGCTACCCGACCACGCAAAGACATTGCCGAAGCGCTAGGCTTGCCACAAGCACCTAATCGAAGTTTAGTTGTCAAGCAATTGCTGGCTTTGCAGATCGCCAATAAACCAGCCTCAGACCAGATCTATAGTTACTTGATCAATGCTAGTGATGAAGAACTCAAGCCACTGCAACATAAACCCATCATTTGGGATGAACAAAAAAGAGCCTATCGCAAAGCAAGTCATATCCTCTTGGGTAACTATCAACACGATTTTGGGGCGTATCGTGGCTATCTAACCAGTGGCAATATCCAACAATTGCTGCGCCGCTTAGGTGCTAGTTCTACCCCGAGCGATCACGATTATATTGAGTTGATTGAGCAACTTGTCGCAGCTTTTCGTATGCGTGAAGTTCCCCAAGAAGAACAACGCTTGTTGATGAACGCCTATGAACGGCTGCGAAATGCAGATTCAGCTTTGCTAGAACCACTCAAGCAACTACCCTGCATCCTGAGCAAAAGCGGCGACGCAGCCCCCTTACTTTGCTTACCGACCCATGCTATTTTGCAGCCAACTGAGCGGTTTATACAGCTCTTCCCAAACCTACCGATAGCTATTTACACTCCCAATGGCGAAGAGTTGCTGCGTAGGCTAGGGGTTCAGGCGATTGAGCAAGTACGCCAAGTAGAATTTCAATTACAGCCAAAACATGCCCATCCATACCCTTTTTTACGCGAAATTAGCCAGCTCAAATATGCTCTGACCCGCTTGTTTCATCATTATGGGTTACTTGCCCAAGTGGAAGCAAAAATAACTGAACTTCAAGCACTTAAGGCCTATCTTGAACCCTCAATTCAGGTTGTTTACACGATTAAGTTGGCAGAACAAACCTATGAGAGCCAAAAAATCAACGAGCCTTCGCTGTACAAACGTGAAGCTCAGGCTGCCTACATCTATCTTGAACAAGGTTTAGATGATCAACAGATGCGTAAGGCTTTAGCCCAAGCGCTGCTTCAGGTATTGCAAATTCCAGTCTTACTCGTGTTATTAAAAGAACTGCTCACCGATCCCAAAAATTGGGTCCAGATTCTTGATGAGAATGAGATAAAACCACTACCACCAGAAATTCATTTTGAATTACCTGAACCGAATATTGTAGAATTTCAGCTTGGGGAGCACCATTCAGCGCTTTCAACCGACCCTCATGAGCCATTACAGCCTAGCATAAGCTATCCGCTGCCAGAACCGCAGAAACCTGAGAAATTTGCAGATACACGCTCTAAGGATTTAGCCACTCCACCAAGTGCTGAAGCTAGTACTGCATTTAACACTCCATCGTCATTAATAGGATTAGGGCTTGAGCATGAAACTCCAAGCAAAAAAGCCCAACGCAATACTGGTTCGTTATCCAATGGTGCTAAAAATAACGCGATCCAGCCGAAGAATGCTGCTACGCCTGCTAATCCACAGCATATACCAACCCCATTACCTACGATTAATCAATCCAAGGTTATTCCGCCATTTACTGGCCGAAATAAATTAAGCAGCCCTGCAATTCAGACCGATATGGATGGATTAAAAGATCGCGTTCGCACCTTCGTGGAGCAACAAGGGCTTGATATTGAGACTCTAGGTTTCTCTGCCAGACCTCAATTACCATCCAAACGTGTTTCAACATGCCCAGCCGAGCCCCAATCGGCCAATGTAGCCCAATTTACCTTGTCATTCAGCGAAGTCTCCCAAGGATTTTTGCGTTTATCGGCCAAGGCTCGCGAGCTTTTTCTGCATAAACCAGCGTTTGTCCATTGTAAAACGGACTTTGATCAGCACTTTGAACTCTATTTCGCTTGGCAACGTGATACACCAATTGCCTATAACCAAGCTGTCTTAAGTGGATTTTTTGCCGAACAACAAATTCCAGCAGGTGGGATTGTCTATCTTGAATTGGTTCATGGCGATATCTATCGACTTTATTACAATCAAGCGCCGCATAGCGTACCTGAGGTACGAATTGCACTTAGCGATCAGGGCGTGGTTTCTTATGAAATTATTGATGAAGTTATGGTTTATTGCGAAACCAACGAGGCAATTTATCGCGCTGAAAAACGTCATGAAGATCAAATTGCATTGTGGCTAGAGGCAGTTGGTAAGAAATCAATCGAGGAAACCCTCTGCGATTTATTATTGGTTGCCCCCGATGGTTGGTTGCATGAGACCGACTTAAAAGCAATGATTAATGCTGAGCGGATGGTCGCAGCCTCAACTGTTGAACAGACATTGCGGAAACAACCATGGTTTGTGTCTGATGGCAATGGCTTCTGGCGGCTTGACCCAAAAGCGTTACTTGCTGCGCATAATGATCTCCCGCAAAAATGGCTTAACCTTAGCCAGAAATTAATTGCTAGTGATGATCAACACCTGCTTATTGGACTTGATCCGCTATTACGAATGTTACAAGAGTTGCGTCAACGTTTATTAGGATTAGAATCGCAGCAATTAAAACAGATTGTCGCTGTTAATGATCAATTGCAAGATCTGGTTAGTTTGTTGAATGCTGATCCTTACAACCAATTGGCAGAGCGATCTTTGATCGAAGATTTACAGCGACATATTGCTGATGAAACGATCGATTTATTAAATAGTTCAAGCTTGAGGGGTTGGTTCGAAACTGCTAATAGCGAAGTCTGGCGGCTAATTATCCGTCCGTTACTAACAAAAGATCTGCACATGTTGCGGCGTAATCATCGCTATGAGCGGGCTGCCGAATTAGCTCAGTGTTGGGCAGATTTTGACCAGACCCACGGGTTGTCAATTGAAACATTGGTCAGTGAGGCCCAAGCATGGCGCAGTATCAATGAACATAAAACGATAGAGACAATTATGCACGCCATTGAGCAAGCGCCTAACCTGATTAAACTCAGGGAAGAACTCCATATTATGCTCCAAGCAGCACTGCAGCGGCATACCACCGCTTATTGGCTCCAGTATTCGCCTAAATCCCAGTCAGTGATGGCCTTCTTCGCTTATGTCCAAGGATTTGAGCCAGCCCGCAATAGTCTAGCGCGGGAAGATCAAACAGCGTTTGATCGAACAATCCAGCTTCAGGCTAAACATTTAGCTGAGCACCTCGTTGATCCCTATGATCGGATGCTGCTGGCATTAGCACTGTCACAAACAATTAAACTGCCATTGGCAGAATTACACCTTCATGATTTAGTGGATTATCTGAAACGTGCCGATATTGGGGCAATTGATACATTACTGATTGGGTTAAAAACTTGGAATCTCTGCCAAACTAGCAATTATTTGCATGGCGAGATTGCCAATAGCTTGGCTCGTTGTCATTCAATCCATAAAATTTGGGAATTGGCCAATAATCAGCCATGGAAAACAGCACTATCAGAAGCACAAAAAAGACAACTCCATCAGGGGTGGGAACAACATCGATCTAGCCAATTACAACGCGAAGAGCAGTTCCTAGCACACCTGCACGACTATACTTCTTCCTTGTCAGAGCTCCTAGCCCAAGAACATTTAAGGCTGCGAACAAAAATTCAGCGTGATATTCAGAATTTACTTGTAAGCAGCGCTGGATAAGCTTAATCAATCAGCTACAGTTTGAGGGATGTGTAGCTGATTGAATGACTGATGCGATAGAAGCATGAAACTAACCTTCGCGTTCTTCGTGGTTAAAAAACCAATCACGCCGGAAAGATCTGGCCATGATCAACATGCATTCGAGTGATTTGGCTCAGAAAATTAGGCGAAAAATCATCGAGATCAGTAGCAGTGATTAGAGTTTGTTGCTGGGGACGCACAATTGTGGTCAATAGATGTTCGCGGCGTTTTTGATCAAGCTCCGAGAGCAAATCATCGAGCAGCAGCACTGGCCGATCACCAGTGCGGCTATGCATCAATTCGGCTTCAGCTAGCCGTAAAGCCAAAGTCGAGGCTCGTTGCTGGCCACGCGAGCCAAAGCTGCCAACTTCACGCTCCGCCAGTTGAATCGAAAGATCATCGCGATGTGGACCGATTAACGTCACGCCACGCTCGCGCTCTTCACGGCGGAGCTGCTTCAAGGCTGCTTGAAAACTTGGTACATCGTGAGCAGGCGTTGTATCCAAATAGCTCAAACGTAAATCTAAATCGCTGCCACTAATCTCGGCATACAAACGTTGCGCAAGCTGGTCGAGCGTGGTGACCGCCCTCCGACGTTCGCGCAGCACATACACGCCAGCCTTGGCTAGCTCCTCATCCCAAAATGCTAGATCTTGTTCGCTGGCAGCGCGACCACGCTCACGACTGGTCCGCAATAGGCCGTTGCGTTGGGTTAGCACTTGGTTATAGCGCGAAAGGGCACGAACATAACGACCATCGATCTGCGAAAGCGTGACATCGAGATAGCGCCGCCGCTCAGCAGGCGCACCCGTGACTAACTCTAAATCTTGAGGCGCGAACATCACAACCCGTAACTGGCCAATCAGATCGAGCGCTCGCCGAGCTATTTTATTGATCCGAATGGTTTTGCTGGTGGTTGGAGCTAAATCGCCATCAGCGCCAAATTTGCGTTGCAGCACAATTTCAATCGTTTGCATTTCGGCCTCTGGTTGTGGTTGTAGGCTAGCAGCCAAACGAGCAAATGGCGGTAAGCCAAGGTCGCCTGCTGCTTCGAGTGCAATTAATTCACGTTCAACCGAGGCCCGTAAAGAGCGAGTTGTGGCCAAATAGTATAATGCTTCCAGAATTGTTGTTTTGCCCGCTGCATTGGCCCCATAGAACAAACACACGCCTGGAGGCAAGGCTAAATTGAGGCTGCGATAAATTCGAAAGTCTTGGAGTTGCAGGCGAGAAACATACATACACGGTCACCCAAACGCTAAAATGCAAACAATAGAGCTATTTTAAACCCAAACCTGATTAATAAAAAGTCAAATTCGCCTTTTTAGGCAAGGAATCCACCATGCAAGCGATCGATCGCTTAATTATGAGCTTTGCTGGGCAATGGTCGGTTGATTTTCGCAGTTGCACTGGAGCAATTTATTATCAATATCAACCAAGCTTACAATTACCGTCGGCCAGTTTGATCAAATTGTTCTTGGCTTGGCAATGGTATACAACCAATCAGCCTGCATTCGACGTATTGATTAGTGAACAGCTGATTGTTGATCCTGATGGCTCGTTGGCGCAGGCGATTGGCAGCAAGTTTAGCAGCGATCACTTGATTTATCTCATGCTTAATCAATCGGAAAACAACGCCACCAATGTGTTGTTGGCCCAATTGGGCGGAATTCAGGCGGCAAACAGTTGGTTGCAGCAAGCGGGCTATCAGGCAACGCGCTGGGGGCGGGTTATGCTTGATTTTCAGGCGCGTCAGCAGGGCTTGGAAAACTATACTAGCGCCGAGGAGCTAACTAGGCTGTTACACACCATGACCGATGCCATAGCCAAGGGGGGATCAATGGCTAGTACCCTCGTAAAGAGTCTCGTTAACTCAGCGAGTGACGATAAAATAGCTGCAAGCCTACCACCAGCGGTAGTATGCGCCCACAAATCGGGGGAGCTAGCCGATGTTGAACACGACGCAGCATTAATCTACAGCGCTGGCATGTGGGATAGTTTGGTAATCATGGCAGCGGCAGTACCCGACCCAACTATCGCCCGTCAACAAATTCGCCAGCTAACCAGCGAACTCTGGCCCAATAAAAAACCTGTTCCACCGCAGGGGTGAAACAGGAAACATGGGTGGGGGATTAAATGGCTATTGGCCTATTGCGGGCCGTAGATATCAAGCGCAATATTATTACGATTGCTCGGATCAATTTTGACTGGCAAGACTGCGCCGGGCTGAAATTGTGGAATCGATATCATGGGAATAACTGCCTTAGTTTCGGTCTGATATTGGCCTAACGGCCCATCAATTTGCAAAACTAAGCCAATTTGCGGATTATTATTGACCATCATGCCAGTTTGATAAACATTGATAATCGTGGCTTGGGCCGGTAAACCTTGTTGCAACAACTTCTTATTCGGGCCAAAAGCGCGACGGAGGACTACAATCAGCACAAAACTGAAAACCAAACCGCCAATCGTCCAAATCATGATCGAGTTCATGGTGTCACTAACTATGTTCTGCATAACCACCTCCATAGCGAAAAAGTACTAAGAAGACCAGTACCGTGGTGTACGTGCTAAAGGTTGAAATGTCGCAGCTAGCTAGATGGCTATTGTATGCTTAACAATCAGCAAAGTCGAGAGCTAATTTTGACCCATTCCAAGGCTTTACTGATCTCTTTACATTGATTTTAGCAATACGGTATACTAATCAGAATCGTATACCTGCGCAGGGACTATTCCATGCTGAATGTGCCATCTGTTGCATCATCATCACTTGATCCTGAGGTTGCCTCACCGATTGTTCGTGTTTCCGGCTTAGTCGGGCTGCCGTTTTTACAGCATGGCTTTTCGACCCGAACCTGTGGGAATCTCGCAACCCGTTATGGCCCGCCTGCCGAAGTTGGGGCAGCGCGGCGTACTTTTGCGCGGGTCGCCGGAATTGATGCAGGCCGCGTGGCCCATTTTGCTCTGACTCATAGTTCCCGTGTGGGCTTGGTCAGCGACCCCGATAGCATGCCAATCGATAGCACGCCGCATCGGATTTCGGTGCGCGGCTTGTTGGCCGATGCCTCACCGCGCGATCTGAGTTTTATCAATGCACAAGGTATTCCCAATCAACAAGGGGTTGATAGCCTGATTACTACGACTCGCAATTTGGCGCTATTTATGGTGGTTGGCGATGCTGCTCCAGTGATTATTACCACGCGCCAAGGCAAAGCAGTGGCCTTGGTCAACGTTGGTTTGGTTGGCACGGTCAATAACGTTTTAGAAAATACGATTGAGGCGTTGTGTCACTTAGTTGCCTGTCAACCTAGCGATTTGGTGGTCGGCATCGGCCCAACCGTTGGCCCATGTTGCTATGCATTAGCCCAATCGCTGACATGGGCACAGGTTGTTTCTCCAGCCTTCTTCCAACGCCACGGCCCCAACGCGCCAGGCATTATCATCCGCGATGAGCAATATTTCTTCGATTTACCTCGCATGATTGGTCATATACTCGAACAAACTGGCGTACAAACCAGCAATATTCACTCAATCGACCTTTGCACTGCTTGCCCTGATACGGCCTTTTTTGGCCATTATGCCGGAGTTGCTGGGCGTTTCGGGGCGTTAGTGGCGCTACGTTAGATGTTCAGCAAACAAGCCCAAAATAAGTTCAGGCCGAAATAATAACGGCGCAGGAATGATGATCCAACTCAGTGTCCAACTTGCCTGACGACGATCTGACTGGCGTAACCAAGCCCGCACGCTGCGCAGCCGCTCCAAACTGGTCGCTCCAATTTGCACCACAAAATAGCCAAGTGGCCAGCCCCAACCGCCTGCCGCCGGATAGCTCAACAACAATTCGTGCAACAAGCCTGAGGCGATAAAGACCACCGCCGCCGCCCAGCGCCAACCAATGATTGGTTTGAGTGGTTGCCAAAACACCAAACTCAACACCGTATGCACCGCTAAATTCCAGCGCTTGCCCCACCATTCGCTAACCGAACGCGCATAAATTGGTTGCAAAAATAAGGGTTGAACTTGCCAGCCAAAAGCCTGCCAGAGCGCCAAATAGAGCCGCGTAACCCCAAAAAAGAGGCCAATTACCAAGCCGACCAAGGCTAGCCAACAGCGCCAAAGCAACCATAGATCGGTGTTTGGGGCGGGCAACCACCAAGCCAGCAAGCCAATCGCTAGCCCTAAACTTAGCCATAATGCGCCGATCAGCAGGTTTTTGCGCCAAGCAAGATCAGGCTGGCGCGGCAATTCCCATGGCTCAAGCTCCATCCCCAGCCACAAAATAAACCCCAAACTACGCCAAAAGCCAAGTTGTTTGGTTTGGGCATGCGGGCTATAGAGCAAACGCCAACCTTTAAATGCCAGGTAGCATGGAATCCATATGGCGAAAATTCGGCCCCAAATTTGCCAAGGTTGGCTTAGCCAAAGCCCATTGCCAATCGCAAATAAGGCTAAAAACCAAGCTGCCCAGCGTCGTTGCTGAGCAGATCGGAGTAGCTGTGGTAGGCTCAAAAGCGCCAACCCAGTGCTAGATAAAACACTAATTAACCAAAGTACCCTCATCGAGCATCGTTGCCTTGAATTGGCTCAAGCCGCAAGATCGCTTGGCGCAATTGGGCCATATAATCCATTTCTTCGATATCGAGGTTGGCGCGTTCGACCGCTAATTGGCTTAAACTGACCAACCCGCGTTCAGGATCATTAACTTTGCGCTCCCATTGCTCACTGGTTAAGCTGCGCAACAAGCCCAAGCTGGTTTCGCGGCTATCCATAAAGCTGCCAAGCTCCTCAGCTGGATTGAGCACAAACGCCTTGGGGTAGCGATTGAAAATCGTGTTGAGGCTGGGATTTTCAGCCTTCAAAGCTTTTTCGAAGACTTCAATTAATTCAGCTTCGCCGCGACGCAGGCTGGCAATCACATGGGCCAACGAGCGCTCAAAGCCTTGCGGTCGCTCTTGCTGAACATCAGGTTGTAGGCCAGAAACCCGTACTCGCACATTATCGAGTGTGCTGGCCATAACTGATAAAGCCCATAATTCGTTATGAATTGGATCGTAAACATCTGAATGTGCCATGATCAAATATCCCCTTAATTGGCAATCGACATGCAGTGCTAAGTATAGCAAAGACTCGCCATCTATTAACGGAATTGCTTGGTCAAACTACTTGCCGCGCAACCTAAAAAACTGTATCATAGCTCTAGATTCCACCACAGTGCATAAACGGGAGCCTTCATGCAGGTTTTTGTCCACCTCGATGAGTTATTAACACCAGCCTTGCTTCAACAACATCAACGCCATATCGTTGATTTTTTGGAGATGGAAGGCATTACACCTGAGGCCGAGGTTGGGCGAACCAAAGTCAATGAACGCGCCGCCAAAGAATTACTAGCTGAATTAGCCCATGATCTGGATCAAGCACCAGAAAACGAATAGTTAAGCGGTGTTGCCAATCTGCCTATTCCTACCAAGCGCCAACAATGCTCGCCATCTGGCGCTTGTTTAACCCGCACTTCACTCTCTAACTAGCTAGCTTGCTAACCACAGCCGTTGTCGTTCGCCGTTGAATTGTTGCAAAGGTCTTGGAGGTAGCCAATGTCATTTCGTAATCTGGGTGAGTTGTTTCGCGAGCGTTCACAAGCCTTTGCCCATCTCAATCGCTGGCGAACTCGCCGCAATGGCGAATGGATTACCTGCACCAACGCCGAACATCAACGCCATGTCTATCAGTTGATGGCTGGTTTTCAACAGTTGGGGTTGCAAAAAGGTGATCGCGTGGGCATTATGTCCAATACCAGTGCCGATTGGGTCGAATCGGATTGGGCTTTGGTTTGTTCAGGGGCTGTGCCTGTTTCAATTTACCCCTCGTTGATGGCCGATACTGTGGCCTTTATCGCCCAAGATGCTGACCTCAAATTCTTGTTGATCGAAAATCGCGAGCAGTACGATAAATTGCAAAAGGTTCGCTCGCAGCTTGAACATATCGAACGGGTAATTATTTTTGATGGCCGCGATTTGCCCAATGATGACCCATGGATTTTATCGCTGACCAGTTTGCGGCGCATGGCCACCAGCGATGCAACGGCCCAAGAGGTTTTTGCCACCAACTGCGCCCAACAGATCGAGCCAGAAGATTTGGCGACGATTGTCTATACATCGGGCACAACTGGCAATCCCAAAGGCGCAATGTTGGCGCATCGGGCCTTGCTCGGCGAATTAACCGCGATTCGCACGACCATGGCCATGCAAGCTGGCGATGATGATGTGCTGTTTTTGCCAGCCGCTCATATTTTTGGCCGCTTGCAGCATATGTGTGGAGTCGATAACGGTCTCAACACTGCAATTATCGAATCGATCAAACAAGTGCTGGAAGATGTGCAAGCGATCAAACCAACCTTCTTCTTCAGCGTCCCGCGCATGTACGAAAAGATTTTCAGCACCGCTCAGGCACGCGCCGAAGCTAGCCCAATTCGCAAACGGATTTTTGCCTGGGCGCTGGCGATCGCCCGTCAAATGAGCCGCTACAAAGGCCAAAAAGCAGCGGTTCCGGCAGCATTCAAGTTGAAATATGCCTTGGCTGATCGCTTAGTGTTTAAGAAGGTTCGCGCCTTACTTGGCGGCAATATTCGCTATGCAATTACGGGCGGCGCTCCGCTCGACATCGAGATTTTGGAATTTTTCAATGGTGCGGGTGTATTGTTGCTCGAAGGTTGGGGCTTGACCGAAACGTCTGCTGCGGTAACTGCCAATCGCCCCGATGATTATCGGCTAGGCACGGTTGGCAAGGTGTTTCCTGGCAACGAAATCAAAATTGCTGATGATGGCGAAGTGCTGGTGCGCGGCAATTTGATTCTGAGTGGCTACTACAACAACCCTGAAAAAACCAACGAAGCCTTGATCGATGGCTGGTTTCACACTGGCGACATCGGCAAAATCGATGCTGATGGCTTTTTGAGCATCGTTGATCGCAAAAAAGATTTGCTAATTACCGCATCGGGCAAAAATATTGCGCCGCAAGCCGTCGAAGCTGCCTTCAAAAATAGCCCGTACATTTCGCAATGTGCCGTTTTCGGCGATCGCCGACCCTATTTGGTGGCGTTGTTCACGCTCGATATGGAAGCCGTCACCGCTTGGGCCAATCGTGAGCATGTGCCAGTTGATGCTAATTTACATAAACATCCTAAATTAGTTGCTGCGATTGAACACGAAGTGCAAACGATCAACCCAACCTTGCCTTCATTCGAGCAAATTAAGGCCTATGAAATTTTGCCCGAAGATTTTACAATTGAAAATGATTTGCTCACGCCAACGCTCAAAATTCGTCGCCGCCAAATCTACGAGCGCTTCGCCAAGAGTTTTGAGCAATTGTACAAACGTTAGAGGATTTTGTGATTACGATTGAAACTTTAGCGATCGGCCAGCCCCAAACCTACCACGATGCCAAAGGCGCTTGGTCGTCGGCGATTGGCCGCCAAGCGATCACGACACCTGTGCGCTTGGAGCAATTGGGCCATGTTGGTGATGCGGTGGCCGACACCAAAAACCATGGTGGCCCTGATAAAGCGGTGTGTTGCCAGCCTGCCAGCCATTACCCACTGTGGCAAGCAGAATATGGCTTAGCCGATGATCACCCGATGTTACAAGCCAGCGGCATCGGCGAAAATTGGACGCTTAGCAACGTAACTGAAAAAGATGTGTGTATTGGCGATGTGTTTAAGGTTGGGAGCGCGATTGTGCAAATTTGTGCGCCACGCTACCCCTGCACCAAACAAGATCGCAAGCTTGGTCTCGACGGTTTGCAACAACGCACAATTGCTACCTTGCGCAGTGGCTTTTATCTGCGGGTTTTGCAAGCAGGCGAGGTGCAAGTTGGCGCTGCATTGGAGTTGATCGAGCGTCCGCATCCCGCGATTACGGTGCATAAAGTCAATCAACATCTGCACCACGAGCGCGATGAAGCGTTTGGCCGCGAACTTTTGGCCGTAGACGAACTTGCTGCTAGTTGGAAGCGGATTATTCAAATGATCATTCCAAGTTTGGCGCAGTAAGCATGCCCAGCTGCCAATCCCTCTTCCACTGCGGCGTTTAATGGCGAAAACTGCGGTGGTTGATGGCTGATATCCTCGGCATCCGACCTCGGTTGGGAGATGGATTAGCTCCATCCAACATCTCAACCGAGGCCATTGGGTGAACCCTGTTGATGTACACCGCCATTAAACCTTGAAAAAGCCAAAATAATAAAACTATTAAAATTCATAGGCAAAGTGGGCTTGCTCGTGATAGCATATAGCCAAGTGGTTTTGTTGCTACGAGTAACCCTATGTTGCAATCGCAAGCCCAACGATGGTCTGAACGCAAAGTTAGCCTCGTGCAAACCTATCTCCCGCTGATCACGCCAAGCCTCTCGCCCCACCAACACTTGGTGATTTTCGATGGCGAGGCTGGGGCCGTGCGTTATGGTACTGGGCGTTGGGCTACTGCTGGCGCAGCTATCCACTATCAACAGCTTGCCAACCAAACCAAAGCCTCAGTTCAACTCATTCTACGTACCACCAGCCCCGAACAACAGGCGGTATGGCAACAATCCATCGAGCAACAGTTCAAATTTTGGCCTCATGATCAGCTTAATCTGACCCAATTAACCAGTCAATTAGCCGCCAACCCAGCCTTGCTGCTCTTGGATGGCGAATTTGGTTTGCTGCCAATTAGTAATGGCTTGGATCAATTGGCCCGCCGTTTAGCCCGCACTGATCTGATCTTACGCTTTGATCACGTGGGCTTGGTTAATTTGCTAGCGCAGCGTGAACAGCAACCGACCCAAACCGAGCGTCAGCTTGATCAGCTGTTTGCTAGCCGCAATTGGCGAACAATTGTGAACGAATCACCGAGCGAAACCCTACTCTCAGCCCTGCAAAATTTCTATCTTCAGCAGTTAACGGAGCTTGGCGGCTCGCGTTGGCGCTGGGCGGCGGCTTGTTCAATCCATACCACATGGGGCCAAAAAGTTTACGATTTGATCATCGCGACCAGCGATCGCTCGTTGATTTTGCCCTTCAATCAGTGTTTGTATCAATTTGAAGGGGCATTGTTGCAAGACCCCGAAGCCCAAGCCATGTTGCAGAATGCGGGCAATCCCCAGCAAATTGGCTTATTCGACCCCGCCTTGCCGAGCAAAAACCAACTGCGTCGCCAACAGCATGCCCAAATTGTAGCCGCAATAACCACCATTGCCACGCAGCAACCACGCTTGTGGAGCTATGGCGATTTACTCGATACGCTGTTGCGTCAAGGTTGGTTGGGCCAACTCACCGAGGCCCAATTTCAGAAAGCTTGCAACGAATTGCTGGGCAAGAAGTTGATGACTCGCTTGGGCACGAGCAATACTTGGCAAGCGACCACGTTGTTGCGGCTTGGCTCAACCTCAGCCGAGCCAGCTTCATAATCTAGCAGTAGAATAATGTGGATTGTGTTTTTCAGTCGGAAGGAGAACCAGCGTGAGTTTTATGCAATCCCTGTTGAACCCTTACCCGTGGTTTAAAACCATGCGTGAGCAAAATCCGGTCTATTTTGATCAAACGATTGGCTCGTGGGTGGTCTTTCGCTATGCCGATGTCAAGCAGGTTATGACCGATTACGAACACTTCTCCTCGGCTCCGCCCGACCGTGGCGATGGCATGAATATGTTTGCCAATAGCATGTTAATGACCGATCCGCCGCGCCATCGCCAGTTGCGTTCGTTGGTCAATTTGGCTTTTACTCCCCGTATGATCGAGCAATTGCACGAGCGGATCGATGGCTTGGTCAATCGTTTACTCGATGATATGTTGGCCCAACCAGAGCCAGATTTTATTCGCGATTTTGCTACGCCTCTGCCCATGACCGTGATCGCCGAAATGTTGGGCGTGCCCACCGCAGATCAAGATAAATTCAAATATTGGACTGAACAAATCATCACTTCGTCAAATAATCCTGATATGAGCAAAATCGTGCCAATTTACCAAGAATTTGGAGCCTACCTATTTGGCATGATCGAGCAACGCCGCAACGCGCCGCAAGCCGATTTGATTAGCGATTTACTCAAAGCCCAAATCGATGGTGAATCGCTTACCGATATGGATTTGATTGGCTTTTGTGCCTTGTTGTTGGTTGCCGGTAACGAAACCACCACCAATTTGTTGGGTAATGCGGTGCGGGTATTTAGCGAGCAACCAGCCATTTATGCAGAATTACGCGCCAACCCTAGCCTAATTCCGAATGTGTTGGATGAAACCTTGCGCTACTATTCGCCAGTTAAAGCCATGCCCCGCCACACCCATGCTGAGCAACAAATCGGCGATGTGACGATTCCAGCGGGTCAGCGCGTGATGGCGGTGATTGGCTCGGCCAACCGCGATGAAAGCCAATTCCCCAATGCTGATACGTTTGATATTCAGCGCAAAGGCAACCAACATATTGCTTTTGGTCATGGCATTCACTACTGTTTGGGAGCGCCATTGGCTCGGCTCGAAGGCAAATTAGCCTTAGAAGCCATGCTCAAACGCATCGAAACAATCACGATCAAACCTGACGCACAACTTGAGCCAATTCCCACCCCAATTACCTTTGGCGTGAAAAATCTACCAGTGCTGATCACCACCAGCGAATAAAGGCCAAATGTTCGGATAATTGCTCAATAAATTAAAAATATTAAGCAACAAGTTTAAATCATAACCCAAATGATTTAAACTTGTTGAGATCAATACCAAAATCCTGCTATTTTTTTTGGCGTGCTCATCCTATAATTAGCTATATCCTAAAGCTCTAGATCATTTGATAACCGATTTGGGGTTCGTTCTTTTGCAAGGATGAGGCTATGGCTGTGTGTAGTCGAAACATTCTCGTTTTGCGTGCTCAGTTAACGGACTACTGGTGGCTCGCTGACCTGCAAATGATCGCAGGTGACCTATGATTATCAACTTAGAATTAGCCTTGTTGGTCAGTGGCGGTATTGTGCTCGAAGTTCCGCTGCCGCCGCCACAGGCTGCTTGGAATTTCGATGCCTTGCTGGATTATCATGGGGATGGTCGTTTTTTATGTTGGTGGTGGCATACGCAATACAATCATCTGATTGCGCTAGCCAACGATGGTTGGCTGCGGGCAGAGGCTGGTTTGTGGCACATGAATTTTGTGCAAGATTTACGTGATGCCTGTTTGTTGAACCCTCAATTGGCGTTTGGCAATGTGTTTGGCGAGCAACCAACCCATGCCTTATTGTATGATCGTGAGCAACATTGTTTGTTGGCGGTAGCTCTAAGCGCTGTTTTAGAGCTGTTAGATCATTCAATTCATGAACTAGAACCACAACTGATTAAACAAACTGATCTCAAACGAATCTTGCTGGCACTAACAGCCACGCCGGATCTGCTTAGCTATGCGGTGAACCAGCTCCACATTTATGAGGCAAAAACTGGTGCTGGGGCGTTTAATCTCTTGTGTGAGCCTTGTAACGATTGGCGCATGTGTCAATTTAGTGCTTGGCTCAATGCTGCGATTCGCAACCAGATTGGCTCTAACTAAGCCGATCATGATTTTTGCCATGATCGGCTAGCACATTTAGGCGCGGCTATCCCAAATAACATCGGGCACGTTGCGTACAAAATTCTCATAGCGGGCCATCACAAATAATGCATCGGAAAGCCGATTGAGATATTTGATCACAAAGCTGCCGATGGTTTCTTCGCGGCTAAGCGCTACGACATCGCGCTCAGCGCGGCGGCAAACTGTGCGGGCAACGTGCAAATGAGCTGAGGTTTGCGAGCCACCAGGCAGAATAAAATTCTCCAGTGGACCAACCGCATCCATCAATTCGTCCATGAGCTGCTCAAGCGCCTCGATATGCCGCGCCTCAATTTGGGGAATCGGCCATTTTTGTTTATCTTCTTCGAGCATACAGAGGTCGGAGCCAAGGTGAAATAGCTCGTTTTGGATGGCTTGTAGTGGGGCTTGGAGCCGTTCGCTCACGCCAACCGCCAAGGCTACGCCCAAATTGGAGTTAAGCTCATCGACTGTGCCAAATGCCGTAACCCGCAACGATTCCTTGGGTACTCGTTGGCCACCACCAAGCGCGGTTGTGCCATTATCGCCAGTTCGCGTATAGACTTTGGTTATTCGGGGCATGCTAGTTCCTCACCACGTTTCAGGATTCAACATTGAAATATGCAATTCGTGCTGGCCAAGAATTGGCTGGCTGACCAACGGGCTACTGGCCCGTGGATTATGAAAGATTGTAAGCGCGGGCTGACCTGTGCGCAAACTAGCGAGTTCGATTCGAATCACGGCGCTCAAGCGATGATGCGCACCCATACGCAGCATATCACCCAAGGGCGCAAGCCACGCCTCAAGCGGCGGCGCTGGCTGAGCATGATCAACCACGATGATCACTGCTGGCTCACCTGCTGGCAGTTGGGTATAGCCACCGCGAATTGCCCGCCATAAACGGTCGCACCACGCTCGATGTGCTCGCCGCGCTAACCCGGGATATTCCTCTTGATAGAGGTCAATTTGTAAATGTTCGGCTTCGGGCAAGGGTTGGCATTCAACAGGTCGCAGATAAATGCCTGAGCTATGGGTATAGGCGGCGGGGTGAGTCCAGCCGCTGAGCATTTGCTCGGCAGCAACATGCAAATAGCGCCGTACCTCGCGATGGCTAATCCCGCTATTGGGATGATGGGTAATTTCCAGCGTCAAACGAGCTGCCAAAGGAATGGTGCTGGCCAAATCGCGCAAACGAGCCAAGGTTGTTTGGGCTAAAACCACTGCCTCAGCCGGCAGCAATGACTTGACTTCGATGAACGAGCGCAGATCGCCACGTTCGATCAACAACTCGCCAACGTGGCGACCTTCGCCAGGTGGATTGAACTGCAAACTATAATTGGCACGATCCAAGGCTTGGGCAATCAGCAATTCATCGAGAATCGAAAGCACCACCGCATCGTCGCCAGCGCGTAAGCGGCCAAAAACTTCAGGCGTGAGCCAACCACGGCTACCTGCTTCACGCAGCGCCGCATCGAGAATTATTCGATGTTGCTGATTTTCGGGAGTGGTGTCGGTTAGCAAGGCATAGACGATGCTACCAAACCGCAAGCGCCGCAAATCAGGATAAAGCTCACTCAACGTCTGAATCATCATAGCTGCCATCATATCATGGCCTAACAATTCGCAAGTTTAGCTTTGGTTAAGGACGAGGATCAGAAGTATTTGATCCACGAAGAACACAAAGAGCACGAAATAAGGCTATAGGCTATGGGCTTTTGGCTATTCTATTGTTTGAAACTCCACAAAACCTTCCGATAGCCTTCAGCCAATAGCCTTAACTGCAAAATTTGTTGTTTAGCCACAGATGAACACAGATTTGCTTGATTAGCTTCTACTGCCAATTGCCTGATCCCTAGCCCCTGACTGCTGACTCCTACTCCCGATCCCCAACCGCCAACAACCGATCCCCAGTTGCTCCATGTTCTATGTTCTTTCCAGGTATACAATATCCCAAGGCGCTTGCAAGCATCGAGGATACTATGACAATTGTTGAGGGATTAATCAATCTTGGGGTGTTTTTGATTGGGCTGGTGATTGTGGCATTCACGCTGTTTAGTGCGATTCGCATGGTCGTGTTGCCACGCGGCGATAATGTTTGGCTGACACGCACCACCTTTCGGCTGGTTTATGGCTGTTTTTTGGTGCGTTTGCGTCGCATCAACAACTACGAACAAGCTGATCGGGTGCTGGCATTTTATGCGCCAGTGGCCTTGCTGATTATTCCAGTGGTTTGGATGGTGTTGGCAATTGCCGGTTTTACTTGTATGTTTTGGGCAGTTGGCGAGCATCCTTGGAGCAAAGCATTTTTGCTGAGTGGCTCGTCGATGTTGACGTTGGGGTTTGCAGCGGTTGATTCAACGGTTGAAACAATTTTGGCCTTTTTGGCGGCAACAGTTGGCTTAGGCATTGTAGCTCTGTTAATTGCCTATCTGCCAACGATGTACGGCGCGTTTTCCAAGCGCGAAGAAGCCGTGACCTTGCTGGAAGTGCGGGCGGGCACGCCGCCATCGGCCATTACCATGATTCAGCGTTATCAGCGGATTCATAATTTGGAGCGTATGCCTGAGCAATGGGCAATTTGGGAGCAATGGTTTGCTGAATTAGAGGAGAGCCATACCACCTTTGCGGCCCTAGCATTTTTTCGTTCGCCCCAGCCGTATCGCTCGTGGATCACCGCTTCGGCGGCGGTGTTGGATGCCGCCGCGTTGGCAGTTTCGACTCTTGATATCCCGCGCCAACCAGATGCCGATTTGTGCATTCGAGCGGGTTATTTGGCGCTGCGCCGCATCGCCGATTTGTATATGATTCCCTATAATGCCACGCCGCATGCCGATGATCCAATTAGCATCACGCGGGCTGATTTTGATCAGGCTTGTGCTGAATTGATTGATAGTGGCGTGTCGCTCAAAGCTGATCGCGACCAAGCTTGGCGCGATTTTGCTGGCTGGCGGGTCAATTACGATCAAGTGTTGATCGAATTAGCCAAATTAGTAACCGCCCCGCCAGCCCCGTGGACTGGCGAACGTCCGTTGCCGTTGTGTTTCAGCATGCCGCGTTTTGGTAACAAACGTCGCCAACTGGCCAAAGAACCAACTGGCTCGATTTAGCGATTTGCCGCGCATCTGAATTATTAAGGATGCGCGGCAATTTTGATTAACGCGTATATTTACCATTACGATAATTATTTTGCCGTGCTGTTGGCCATGGCATTCGATCCAAGCGATAGCGGGCTGGCGTATCCCAAACATATAAAACGCCGCCCTTGCTATGAGCCAAAATCTCAGTATCGCCATCACGATCAAGATCGGCTAGGGTTGGGCCTGCCGAAATACCTTTAAAATTGGTGCTATTCGGTTCGTAGGTGAATTTTAGAGGATACGGTGCTTGGTTTACGCCGCTAGTGTTGAGCGCATACAAGCGCACATAGGTATTGGCGGTCGTATCGAAACTATAGGTTCCAAACACAATGTCAACTTTGCCATCGCCCGTTACGTCGCCAATTGCCACCTCGCTGGCATACAATTTTTTGCCGCTGGTGTAATTATACGACCATAACTGTGTGCCATCGTGTTTGTAGGCGCGAATAGTGCCATCGTCATAGGTCACAACAATTTCCAATTTGCCATCGTTTTCGAAATCGGCCAAAGCCACAGGATTGTTGGGTGTGAAATAATTGGCTTTGAGTGGTCTGCCAACCGTTTTGCCAACCGACCAGCCAGCTTTGCGCTTGCCATCGGCTCCGACAACCAACAAGGCACTGGTGGTTTGTTCGTGGTTACTGAGCGGATCGCGCACTTTGCCCGCAAACACAATTTCTTGCTTACCATCATTATCTAAATCGCCGATCGCTGGTGCAACCCGCGTATATTCAATATATTTATCTTTGCCCCAGGTGCGTTTGCTTTCATCGAGATAGGTTTGCAATGGCCAGCCGCTCAGCAATTGGCCTTTGCCATTGTAGGCATAAAAATACAGCTCATCGCGACCCATCAAAATTTCGGCATAGCCATCGTTATCAATATCGGCGGCGCTGACCTGACCAAATGCCCCCGAGCCTTTGTGCGATGACGTTGGAAAACCTGAGACCGTTGCGCCATTGTATGACCAGGCATACACATTTGGCGCATAATTGGTATCGCTGCCTGCCTCGTTGGTGGTAATGCCAATCACTTCCATGCGCGAATCGCCAACGATATTGGCAATTGTTACACTCATAAATTCTGGCTCGTTGCCGTTGGTGATATTGGCCCATGCCATTTCACGCGGCCAACCGCCACGCACTCGACCCTGATTATCAAATACAAAGACCTTGCCACGTTTGCCAGAAGTTGCGGCGCTGCCACGGGTTCCGGCCACAACTTCAAGTTTGCCATCATTATCAATATCGCCAATCGCTAATGAGCTATTGATGCGCGGATCATCATCACAGACTGTGCCTGTTTTCCAAGGAAAGCCTGCCAATTCCTTGCCATCCTGATCCCAGCCCCAAATACAGCCAGTGCTATCGGCGGTTAATACTTCTAATTTGCCATCGTTATTAAGATCAACCACGCTGGGCGAGGCAAAAAAACTGCCATATGGCTCAGAATCGGGAAAACCTGTTTGGTAGGGCACTGTGGATTGGGCCTGTACGGGCTGAATCAATACACCAATTAACAACACACAAAACAACATCCCTAATCGTCGATACAACAACACTCCTTACCTCCTAATGCTGAGATGATGCAGGAACAATGGGAAACAACACTGTCTCTTCTAAATTGAGTTGCTGGATGTACTATGGAGTGTAGCATAAAACAGCATCAAACTTATGAATTTTGATTAACATAAGATTGGAATTTTTAATAATTAATCGCCAAAATCGCGGCATTGCTTCTGCTATAACCAGGATTGAGCACAACCAAGGAGGCTTTATGCACTGCCCAAAATGCACCAACGATATGACGACCTCGGCCTTAGTTACGCCTGATGGAGTGGAAATTATGGTGATGGGAACGTTGGCGACCGGCCATCGACCGCTTTCTGCTCAAGTTTGTAGCGCTTGTGGCTTTACCGAACTGTACGCCGCCCAGTGGACGGAAGAAATTCAACAGGCGCGTGAAATCGCAGTCTTGGAAACCGAGCCAATTGCGATTGCCAGCGCCGAACCAGCCCTTTAGATCGTTAGCGCCTGCTTAGGTTTGCCCAAACATTAAGCACTAGCCTGTTTTAGGAATAAATGGCTAGCCCGAAAGATTAATTGAGATTTGACATTCGCTGCTAACCTACGTATAATTGCAGGCGCGTAAAAACCATTAAATTTCGTTGATCGTAGCCTTACGTCTCTGTGAGTCGTGGTTGTGCTGATAGCCAGCGAAGGAGAACACAGCGTTTCGTGTTTCCCCAAAATCACCGTCAAACAAAGATGCATTTCGCGCAAAGCACGATCACGTGATGCGCTTTTTTAACGCCATTTTTTTAGCTGAACAGTCAGCGGGCGACCTCGCTGTTTGGCGTTGACTATAGATGCAACTTTGGAGCGGTAGCACGTAAATCCCCATTTCTACGCAGCGCCTCCCGAATGAAGCTCTCCGAATATTTAAATTGGTCGCATTGGCCTAACCCTGCGGGCTTGCTCGCAGACCCATCAACACTATTGGAGACCCGATGACAGTGGACACCGAAAGCATGGATGCCGTTCAAGATTGGACGACACTGCTTGCTGAGTACGATTATCAACGCCCAGAACGCGGTCAATTGCGTGAAGGTATCGTCATGCGCGTCGAAGACAGCCAAATCTTGGTTGACATTGGCGCAAAACACGAGGGCGTTATCCCTAACCAAGATCTGCGCCGTTTGCCGCCAGAATTGGTCAGTGGGATCAAAAACGGTGACACACTGCAAGTGTACGTGATGGAGCCAGAATCAAAAGAAGGCGAACTGGTTCTTTCATTGAACATGGTGCAGGTTGAGCGCGATTGGCAAGAAGCCCAAACGATGCTCGAAAATGGTCAAATCATCGAAGCTGGCGTGGTCGGCTACAACAAGGGCGGTTTGTTGGTTCAAGTTGGGCGTGTGCGCGGTTTCGTACCAGCCTCACAAGTGGTCAACTTGCACAGCCGCACCGGCACTGAAGGCCAACAAAGCGCCATGACCAAGATGGTCGGCCAAAATATTCCTTTGAAAGTTATCGAAGTCGATCGCGATCGCAATCGTTTGGTGCTTTCAGAGCGTGCCGCTATGCAACGCTGGCGACAATCGCAAAAGGAACGCTTGCTCGAAACCCTCGAACCAGGCGCAGTCGTCACTGGTCGGGTCAACCAACTCACCCCATTCGGTGCTTTCATCGATTTGGGCGGTGCTGATGGTTTGGCTCACATCTCAGAGCTTTCATGGCAGCGCGTCAACCACCCACGCGAAGTCTTGCAACCAGGCCAAGAAGTCCAAGTATATGTCTTGGAAGTCGATCGCGATCGCGAACGGATTGGCTTGAGCTTGCGCCGTTTGCAGCCAGATCCATGGGCAACCATCGATCAACGCTACGACCTCGGCCAATTGATCGTTGGTGAAGTAACCAACATCGCTCCTTTCGGCGTGTTTGTACGCGTTGAAGAAGGCGTTGAAGGTTTGATCCACGCTTCAGAATTGACCGAAAACGGTCAATCGCCCGACTCGTTGCAACAAGGCCAACAAGTGCAAGTGAAGGTGATCAGCCTTGATCGCCAACGCCAACGCCTTGGCTTGAGCTTGCGTCGCGTTGATGGCGAAGGCGAAGCCGCCGAAGCACCAGCAGCTCCTGTAGCTGAAGTGGTCGCTGAAGCTACCACCGAAGAAGAAGTTGGCGCATAAGATCGTTTGACGATTTTGGGCAACGGGCTGTGTCGTTTCGGCACGGCTCGTTGTTTTTTAGTGGGGATCGGGGGTTGGGGATCGGGGAACAGGCTTTTAACCACGAAGAACACGAAGCGCACGACGATAAGGCTATAGGCTTTTGGCTATAGAGATCTAGGTTTCTAATCGATCCTCGATAGCCCATAGCCAATTTCCCTATGTTCTATGCTCTATGTTCTATGCTCTCATAATTTCTGACCCCAACAACCAACCCCCGATCCTCAACAAGAAACCTATGCTAAAAACACTTTACATTACCTATGATGGCTTGCTTGATCCACTTGGTCAAACCCAAATCTTGCCCTATTTAGAGGGCTTGGCTGCTCAGCATGGCCATCAATTTGTGATTCTTTCGTTTGAAAAGGCGGCGCGTTGGGCCGATTTGGTGCGGCGGCGAGCTTTGATTGAGCGTTTGCAAAGTCACGGCTTGGTTTGGCTACCGTTGCGCTATCATCAACGCCCAACCCTACCAGCAACCTTGTATGATCTGGCGTTGGGCTTGTGGACGGCCAGCGTGGCAGTGCGGCGCTATCGAATTCAAGCCTTGCACATTCGCTCGACCGTGCCGATGACGATTGCGCTCTTACTCAAACGCTGGTTCAAACTGCCCTTGCTGTTCGATATGCGCGGGTTTTGGGCCGATGAACGCGCCGATTTGGGCATGCCGCGTACAGGCTTGGTCTATCGTTTGCTCAAAACACTTGAGCGGGCTAGCCTGCAACAGGCCGAGCAGATCGTGACCCTAACCCAGCAGAGTTTGCCCTATTTGGCCGAACATAGCCAAATGCCGAGCATCGCCGAGAAAACCATGGTTATTCCATGCTCGGCCAATCTGCAAAGCTGGCAGCGTGATCAAACCGCTCGAACCCAAATTCGCCAAGCACTGGGTTGGCAAACCAAGCCAATTTTAGTCTATAGTGGTTCGCTTGGTGGCGGTTATCGTAGTCGCGATATGGCCGAATGTTTTGCCACTTGGCGGCAAGCTGAGCCAGATTTGCGCTGGTTGGTGCTCTCTAACCAAGATCCCCTGCCGCTGATCACGGCCTTGCAGGATTTGAATGTCCCCGCAGAATCTTATACAATCCGTGGTGTGGCTAGCAATGAGGTGGCTCAATGGCTCAGCGTGGCCGATGCAGCACTTTCCTTAATCACGCCCAGTTATGCCAAAATTGCCTCGTCGCCAACCAAATTTGGCGAATATTTGGCCTGTGGTCTGCCAATTTTTAGTAACACAGGCATCGGCGATAGCGATCAATTATTCGCTCAAGGCGTGGCAATCAAGCTTGATGATTTTAATCTGGTAGCCTATCAAGTAGCGTGGCAAGCCTACCAAGCCTTGCGCGAACAGCCCGATTTGGCTCAACGCTGTCGGGCTTTGGCCGAACGTGAGTTTGATTTGCAGCTGGCGATTGAACGCTACGCCGCCTGTTATCGAGAGTTGGAAGCATGAACCAACCGCGCACTGTGCTATGTTTGACAGCCTATCAACCAATGCTAACAGCCAGTGTGCGCTATCGAATGATGCCCTATGCTCCGGCTTTGGCAGCAGCCGGAATTCAACTGCGTTATCTGCCCTTTGCCACGCCGCAACTTCAGCGTTTGCTCTACCAACCCAAACACTACCCGCAAAAAATCGTGGCGATGCTGAGCGCTTTGACCCAATGGTTGGTTAAATTGCCGCGCCAGCCAGCCGCCGTAATTGTGCAACGCGAGGCGGCATTAATTGGCGCACCAATGATCGAGCGTTGGTTTAGTCGGCGTGTACCAGTGATTTTTGATTTTGATGATGCGATTTTTCTGCCGACCGATCCCAAGCGTAGTATCAATGGTTGGCTGAGCCGTTTGGCCCGACCAGCCAATAAAACCAATCAACTACTGAGTTTGAGTAGCATGGTTTGGGCGGGCAATGGCTATTTGGCTGATTATGCGCGGCGTTTTAATCCCAATGTGCAAATTATTCCGACCGTGGTTGATTGTGAACAGTGCCAGCCGCGATCCGTGCCAAGCACCCACATTTGCACGCTTGGCTGGATTGGCAGCCATTCGACCGCCCGTTATTTGGAGCAAATTGTGCCGATGTTGCGCCAATTGGCGCAACGCTATCGCTTTCGCTTGTTGGTGGTTGGTGCAGCCAAGCCGATTGAAATTGAGGGCATTGAATGTATCAATCACGATTGGCAGCAAGCCCGCGAATGGCATGATTTTCAGCAGATCGACATTGGATTATACCCAATTGAAGCCGATTTATGGGCCGAGGGCAAATGTGGCCTCAAGGCAATTCAATATGGCGCGGCGGCAATTCCTAGCGTGTGTAGTGCCGTCGGAGTCAATCAACACATCGTCGAGCATGGCCAAACTGGATTTTTGGCGCATAATCAAGCTGAATGGCTTGATTATTTGGCCCGTTTGTTCGAAGATGAGCAGTTGCGTCAAACGCTCGGCCAAGCCGCCCGCCAAAAAATCGAGGCCGAATACAGCGTGCAGCGCTATCAAACCACGATTGTGACAGCACTCAAGGATTATGTATGTGTGGAATCTGCGGAATCGTCAGTACAAGCTTAATCGAGCCAAACACTGTTCAGGCTATGAACCAACAATTGATTCATCGTGGGCCAGATGGTGATGGCACATGGCAAACTGCCCATGCCCAATTAGGTCATCGGCGTTTGGCCATTATCGATTTAGTCACTGGCGATCAGCCATTCAGCAGTCCCGATGGTGCATGGCAATTAGTCTTTAATGGTGAGATCTACAATTTTCAGGCCTTGCGTCAACAATTGCATGGGCTTGGGCATCAATTTCGCACCAACAGCGATACTGAAGTGCTGATGGCCGCCTTGATTGAATGGGGCGAGCAGGCTTTTTCACGTTTAGAAGGCATGTTTGCCTTTGCAGCCTGGCATCAACCAAGCCAAAGTTTATGGCTGGGGCGTGATCGTTTGGGCAAAAAGCCGCTTTACTATAGCCAAACCAAGCATGGATTAATCTTTGGCTCGGAAATCAAGGCCTTGCTGCATTATCCTGAGCTTGATCGCAGCCTCAATCCACAAGCGTTGACGGCCTATTTGACCTATGGCTATGTGCCCAATCCGGCCACCTGGTATGCTAACATTCAGCAACTTGCCCCAGGCCATGCCTTGGTTTGGCAAGCAGGCAGCATTCGTGCATGGCAATGGTGGCAAGCACGCCAGATCGCCCAACAACCACGGCTTAACATCTCAGAAACCGCCGCAATTGAACAAACGCGCCAGTTGGTGCGAGCCGCAGTTGAGCGACGCTTGATCAGCGATGTGCCGTTAGGGGCGTTTTTGAGCGGCGGTTTAGATTCGAGCATTGTGGTGGCCGAGGCTCAAGCCTTGTTGGGCCAGCAACTGCACACCTTTAGCATTGGCTTTGCTGGCGGTGGCTGGTACGATGAAAGTTCCTACGCCGAATTGGGTGCCAAAAAGCTTGGCACCAAACATCAGTGTTTTATGGTTGAGCCTGATGCCATCGCCAAGTTGCCCCAGTTGCTGGCCCACTACGATGAGCCATTTCTCGATTCGTCGGCCTTGCCCATGGCCTTGCTCAGCCAAATGACCCGTGAACATTGTACGGTGGCTTTATCGGGCGATGGCGGCGACGAGGTGTTTGCTGGCTACGAACGCTTTGGCGCAGGCCTATGGACGCAGCGTTATCAACAATTGCCGCGCCCGCTACGTCAAATGCTTGAGCAAACCATTGCTGTGCTGCCGCAAACCAAAGCCAGCAGTCGCTTGGCGCGGCTTAAACGGGTGCTAGCAAAAATTCAATTGCCGCTTGCTCAGGGCTTTCCGCGCTGGCTGATGGCCTTTACACCCGAAGAATTAGCCGCTTGGGGCTTGCCTGCACTGCAACCAAGCGCCGCCGAACGCTTTCGCCAATTAACTCAAGGCATTACTGATCCGCTGGCTCAATTAATCTGTTATAACCTTGGGAGTTATTTGCCCGATGATCTGTTGGTCAAGGCCGATCGTATGAGCATGGCCTATGGTTTAGAAGTTCGCTCGCCATTTTTGGATCAGCAATTGGTTGAGTGGGCTTTGCAATTGCCAGCCAATTTGCATTGGCGCGGTGGGCGTGGCAAATGGCTTTTACGCCAAGCCTATGCCGAACGCTTACCCAAAATCATCATCGAACGCCCTAAACATGGCTTTGGTGTGCCGCTTGATCAATGGTTTCGCCAACAACTCAAGCCGCTGCTGCACGATTATTTGCTATCAACGACCAGCCACGTTCAGCAATGGCTTGCCAAACCAAAACTTGAGCAGCTTTGCCAAGCGCATTGGGCTGGTACAATTAACGCTGGACATCAACTTTGGACATTGCTCACCTTAGAATTATGGCTACAAACTCATCACCAAATGAGGCCATATGCGTACAATTATGTGGATTAAGAATCATCGTTGGCTCAGTTCACTGTTGGTAGGCTTGGTTTGCCTTGGTTTAGGCGGGCTGGCGGGCTTGATGCCGCTGCGCTATTTAGCAGGCGTGGCATTTTGCCTTGGTCTAACCACAATTGGCTATGCTTGGGTTTGGCTGATTAGCAAGCCCGATGAGTTACGGGGGATGTTGCTGCTCTGTTTTGCCGCCATGGGCCTGCGTTGGGGGGCCAGCTTTGCCCTCGAATTTCTCTGGCCAACCTTCGAAAACCTCAGTGATGGTGCAGCCTATGGCCCACATGCCATGACGATTGCCCAAGCATGGAACTCCAATTATTTTGCTAGTTACGAGGCGGTGGTCTCAACTCCGGTTGGTGCGCCGGGCTATGTTTATTTTTCGGCAGTGATTTTCTGGTTGTTTGGGCCGAATACCTTGCTTGTGAAATTGGCCAATGGTTTGTTTGCTGGCATGGCGGCGGTGTACACAGCCAAATTAGGCAATCATTTTTTCGATCAACGGGTTGGGCGGTTTGCTGCGCTGTGGATGTTAATTATGCCATCGCTGATTTTGTGGACTTCGCAAAATCTCAAAGATAGCGCGGTGGTGCTGCTCTCAGTCTGGATTTTGTATGTAGCCAGTCAAGGTTTACGCTCGTCGTTATGGCAAATTCCATTGTTGGTGCTGCTGATTGGGGCGTTGATGAGCGTGCGACGCGAAACCTCAATTGGCATTGCCTTGATGATTGCCCTGACAATTGGCTTTCAGCAAACCCGCCATTGGCTAACCCGCTTGAGCTTGAGTGCGATCACGATTGTGGCTTTAGGTTTGGTGCTTTCGAGCAGCGGTTATGGCTTTTTGGGCAGCGATTATCTGCAAGAGCGGCTTTCGCTCAGCGCAATTAGCGAAAAACGCGAAGCCAACTCAACGGGTACCGGCACAATTGAAAATACGATTGATACGACCACACCGCTGGGTTTTGCCCGCTATTTGCCGATTGCCTTGATTAATTTCTGGTTGCGACCATGGCCATGGGAAGCCACCAAAAGCACCGCCCAATTGCTGACAATTCCTGAAGCGGCGCTGTTGTGGTATCCGTTGTGGGTTTTGGCGATGCTGGGCATGCTGTTGGCGTGGCGCAGCCGTTGGCGTGAAACCATGTTGCTCTGGCTCTATTTGCTGGCTGGTAGCGCGGCGGCAGCTCCACAATATGGCAATTTTGGTACGGCCTATCGCCATCGAGTGCAACTCTGGCCAATTTTCTTTTTGTTTGCAGGCTATTGTTGGTATCGTTGGCGTGATATGCGTGCTCAGCAGCGCCAAGCCCTACTAACCCGCTATGTCCAGAGCATCGAGCAGCAAGCTGCCTCGTTACAATAGAACGGGTCGTCATCGATCAAAACTGTTGATTTTAATCAGTGCTAGGGCTGGGGTTAGCCCTAGTATCATTTAAATGGTATTATTGCCAGAGGATTGGCGGCAGTGCATTGGGCATTGTGCAGCCTCGAATTCATGACAAGTTAGGGTGCTTTATATGTTTCGACGACTCTTCGGTGGTGAAGAACGCTCCGAACAAGAAATTAAACAAGAAGAAAAAAAGATTGAACAAAGTGTTCAAAAAACCCGTAGTGGCTTTTTTGGCCGAATTACGGCCATTTTTCGTAGCGAAGATCCGATCACCAATGAGCTTTGGGATGAGCTAGAGGAATTGTTGATCGCTGGCGATGTTGGGGCCGAAAATGCCCTAAAAATTGTCGAGCGCGTGCGCGAAAAGTGCGAGAAGAAGGGCTTTAAGTTTGCCAGTGAAGCCCGTTCGTTGCTCAAAAGCGAGCTAGTCAACCGCCTCGACGTGGATACGCCGCAATACTCTGAACGCTCAACCAAGCCGTATGTGATTTTGGTGGTAGGGGTCAACGGGGTTGGCAAAACCACGTTGATTGCCAAATTGGCCAATCGCTACAAAGCCATGGGCAAAAATGTGATCCTTGCTGCCGCCGATACCTTTCGGGCTGCGGCGATCGATCAATTACAACACTGGGCTGATCGGGTTGGCGTGCCGATGATTAGCCAACAACCAGGCTCCGATCCTGGCGCGGTGGCCTACGACGCAACCCAGGCAACCTACAATCAACAAGCCGATGTGCTGATTATCGACACGGCTGGGCGCTTGCAAAGCAAGCACAACTTGATGAAGGAGCTTGAAAAAATCTCCAATGTGGTCAAGAAGCGCTGGCAATATGCGCCGCATGAGGTGTTGTTGGTGCTCGATGCAACAACTGGCCAAAATGGCTTGATTCAAGCACGAGCCTTTACCCAAGCCGCCCAAGTGACCCACTTGGCCTTGACCAAACTTGATGGCACAGCCAAAGGTGGCATTGCCTTCGCGATTGTCCAAGAAATCGAGCGCCCGATTAAGTATATCGGCACTGGCGAAACGATCAACGATTTAGCCTTGTTCGATGGTGAATCCTTCGTTAATGCGCTCTTCGAGGAGGAATAACATGGCAAAATTGCTTTGCCCAGCATGTAAAAAAGCCCTCAAGCTCAGCCCAGTGATGCGGGTTGGGGCGCAAGTTGGCTGCGTCAACTGCGATAATGTACTCAAGATCGTCAGCCGTGATCCCGATAAGGTTGTGGTGGTTTCCGAAGCCGAAACCCTCAATCCTGATAGCAAACCAGAATCATATGCCTAATTGGTCGTTGACACAATTACGTCAATTGTTGCTGATCGGCCTGTTAGCGCCATTGCTAACAGGCTGTTTGCTGATGGCTGGGCGCAACGAGCAAGCCACCATTACTGCCGAACTTGGTTCGCAGAATGTTGAGTTTGTCAGCAGCGATACCAACGGCGAGGCCGTGTTGCAAGCGCTGGATATTGGCACGTTGCCGATGGTGCTCGATGTTACCTTTAATGCCCAAGTTGCCAGCGGCGAGTTGGTGATCGAGGTGTTGAGCGGCGAACAAGCCACCGTGGCGTTTACGCTGGTGGCTTCAGCCGAGGGTAGCAGTCAACGCGGCATCGTGATGAGCAATGATGTTGGCGATTTACAATACCGCGTGCGTTCAACCAACGCTCGCAATGGAATTTATCGCATCAGCTATCAGCCGCCGCCTACCCCAACCCCTACACCATCGCCATCGCCAACTTGGACGCTCACGCCGAGCACTACCCCAACCGTTGAGCCAACAGCGGAGGTTACCGCCACACCATGATTGCAAACTCGCGGATTCGATTGATTGGGTTGGTTGGTTTGGGTGCATTGATCGGGGCGATTGGGGCGTTTATGGCCTACCAATCACGGGCAATTGCACCGAGCCCTGAGCAACTCAAGCCCTATGTTTGGGCGGTTGTTGCCGTCCCATTGGGCAGCTTCATTGGCAGCTTGCTGGGCCAATGGCGCTTGTATCGGCCATTTGCTGGTTGGCTGGGCTTGACCTACGTGCTCAGTTTGTTTGCAGCGGCCCGTTTAGAGCGGGTTTTTGTTGGCCAAGAGGCTGCTGTGGCCAATGGTCATGCCAGTTATTTAATTTTAGCGATTATCTTGCAAAGTATTGGCGCATTGCTGGTAGCATGGCGATTAAGCGCAACTGCCATGCCAACGCCAACTGCCTAGCGCCCAAGGAGACGACACAGCTCATGAAAGGTTTAGTTCTGAGTGGTGGTAAAGGCACCCGCCTGCGCCCAATCACCTATACCAGCGCCAAGCAATTAGTGCCTGTCGCCAACAAGCCAGTGCTTTTTCGGGTAATCGAAGCCCTGCGCGATGCCAATATTGATGAAATTGGGATTGTGATCGGCGATACTGGGGCCGAAGTGCGCAACGCCGTGGGCAATGGCTCACGCTGGGGCGTAAAAATCGAATATATTCCCCAAGAAGCGCCGCTCGGCTTGGCTCACGCGGTCAAAATTAGTCGTCCGTTTATTGGCGACGATAAATTTGCGCTCTTTTTGGGTGATAACTGCATCGAGGGCGGAGTTAGTTCGTTGGTGTCGGGCTTTGCCACATCCGATTACAACGCCCAAATTGTGCTCAAGCAAGTTGCCAACCCACAGCAATATGGTGTCGCTGAGTTGCGTCACGATGGCTCGATCGAACGTCTGACTGAAAAACCGCGCCAACCGCGCTCAGATTTGGCCTTGGTCGGCATTTATATGTTCGATCAGCATATTTGGGAAGCAGTTGAGGCGATCAAGCCTTCTTGGCGGGGCGAGTTGGAAATTACCGATGCCATCCAATGGCTGATCGAGCACGATTACCATGTTCATGCCCATATTCACCAAGGCTGGTGGATCGATACCGGCAAACGCGCCGATATGCTCGATGCCAATCGTTTGGTGCTCGAAGAAATCACGCCCCATGTCTCAGGTTTCGTTGATCGCGATTCGCAATTGGTTGGCAAAGTAACGATCGAAAAAGGCGCTCAAGTGATCAACAGCGTGATTCGCGGGCCAGCGATCATCGGCGAAGATACGCGGATCGTTAACTCATACGTTGGACCGTTTACCTCGATCTATCATCATTGTACGATTGAGGAAAGCGAAATTGAGCACTCGATTGTCTTGGAAAATAGCGAAATTATTCGCCTGCCCAATCGGATCGAAGATAGCTTGATTGGCCGCAATGTCAAATTGCATACCTCGCCGATGAAACCCAAAGCCTACCGCTTGATGCTCGGCGATAACTCTGACGTGGGGCTGTTGTAAAGGGATGAGGGATGAGGGATGAAGGATGAAGAGTTGATTGAGTTTAACATCGAGTGAAATGACTTTAATAAAGGATGAGGAACGAAGGATGAGGGTGTATGCTATTGATTAAGGAATTTCATCCTTCATCCCTCATCCTTCATAATTAAAAAATTATGGCTGATAAATTCCGACAAGCAGAATTACATTATCGACGTGGATTATCACTTGAACATGCTGGGCGAATTGCTGAGGCTGTAGAAGAGTATCGGCAGGCATTACAAGAAAATCCGCAGCTTCGGGCTGCTCATGTGGCCTTGGCTAAATATTATTTGCGCAACGGGCTATTGGCCAAAGCGGCTGATGCTTGGCATGCGGTCGTGGCAATCGAGCCAGATTACGAGGCATTAACCAATTATGCCACCGTTTTAATCGAGTTAAAGCATTATCACGAGGCTCGCCAGATTTTGCGTTTATGTGTCGAGCTTTTTCCTTTAGATACCTTTGTAACCTATGAACTGGCCTATATCGATTTTGCTGAGGGCTTATATCAACAAGCGCTCGATCAATTGCTCGATGTGCGGCCAATTTATAACGATGAATGGGAATTTCACGAATTAATCGGGCGTTGCCAAATTAAATTGCAATTGTATGATGCTGCTTTAGCGAGTTTTGGTCGCGCCATTCTGTTGGTCGATGATGATGAGCAAATTGAGCAATTGCAAGATTTGGGCAGTATCGCCCGCCGCTACCAAGAATTTAGCCTCGTTAGCAACGAAAAAGATGCGTGGTATGCGACCCATGGCCTGATTTGCCTTGGCAGCAACCTTGACGATGGCCTAAATCTCAAGCCTCACGCTGAGTTTGCTTGGTCGTTTGAGGCAATTGCCACAACCTTGCAACGGGCCGCCGCCTTGGCCGAAGCCCATGTTTGGCGCTGCGACCAAGTTTTAGCCTTCGATAGCCAGAGCAAGCCCCTAGCCCAAGCGATTGCCCAGCTATTACAACGCCCTTACATCCAAAAAATTGGCGACCCCGAAAAAATAACCTTGGTGGTGATGGCTGAGTTTGAGCAAAGCGCGATGCTCGAAGCCATCGCCGAACAGTTGGATGGGCTGCATTGTATTTTTGCCCTGAGCATGCGCACCAGCCCCGATTTGCTCGATGATATTCCCGATCTGATTGGCCTGCCAATTCAAAAACCCAGTTTGCCTTGGACAAGCCAATCGATCGTGTCTGCCACTAAGACGTTGCTGGCAACGCTGGCGCAACTCACGCCAGAGCCAAATCGTGAGCAACAGCTTGATTATTACCGCGAACAGCACCGTTTAATTAGACTAAACGACTAACTGTTAGCAACGTAATATCATCGGCTTGTTCAGCTTCGCCAACAAAGCTCTCGATTGCCCGCCACACGCTGTCGAGCAATGATTGGGCATCGTGGAAATCGCCATTTTTGAGCACATTGGTCAAGGCTGCATCATCAAACACCTCGCCTGCCAGATTAAAGGCCTCGGTTGCGCCATCGGTAAAGCCCAAAAAGTATTCATCGGCGGCGAGGATGGTGCTCTTGGCCTTGTATGGCAGATCTTCCATAATCCCCAAGGGCAAGCCTGTGCCTTCTAAATAGCGTAAAGTACGGTTGGTACGATTGATGATAATCGGTGGGTTATGGCCAGCATTAACATAAGCCAACTCGCCAGTTTGCGGCTCAAACGCGGCAAAAAACAGGGTCGTGAACATATTGCTTGCACCATGTTCACGCGAAATATAGTTATTGGTCATGGTGATTGCCGCTGTTAGCAAGGCCAATGGATCGGTCGCAATTTCAGGCCGCGCTGCCAACGATTGAGCATTAGAATGCAGCAACGAGCGCGTCAGCGCCACAAACAGGGCAGCTGGCACGCCTTTACCACAGGCATCGGCCACCACCAAGCCAATTTTATTGCCGCCAAGCTTGATCACATCGTAAAAATCGCCACCAACCTCTAACGCGCCTTGGTTGAAGGCCACAATTTGCCACCCCTCAGGTTGAGGAATGTTGGGCGGCAAAAAGAAGCGCTGAATATCGCGGGCAATCGCCAATTCGCGCTCAATCCGTTCAAGGCGCAACAGTTCTTGCTGTGCCGATTTGAGTTCCTCGTAGGCGCTCGCTAGCTCAAGATTTTTCTTTTCGAGACCACCCAACATCTGCGCATTCGATTGGCGCAGGCGAGTTGTGCCGCCCCGCAACAACGCCATAGCCGTGGTTGGGTTGGCATGCATCAAGGTTACAAATTCGGCCTCGGTGATGCGTAACAGGGTTGCGGCGGTTCGCGCCCGCACGCTAGCTGCGCGAGGGCTATTATCGATCAAGGCCATTTCGCCCAAAATTGCCCCAGGCCGACAGCGCTCCAGCAAAATTGTTTCGGTCGCCAGCGCTTTGATCACATCAACATCGCCAGCCATCACAATATAGCAATCGTCGCCGCTATCGCCTTCACTGAATAATGTTTCGCCTGGAGCAAGCCGCACATGCTCAGCACTTTGCACCAAATTTTGAATCGTTGTCGGAGCAACTTCGTGGAACAATGGCAATTGCTCTAAAAACTCGACCAAGGGAGCAATGCTGGCTTCAGTTGAAGCCTTTTTGGTGACGATCAAGGTATTCCAGCCACTGGCATCATCATGCTGGTAGGTGATCGAATCGGCCATTTCGCGCACCAAAAACACTCCCAAACCGCCAACTTGACGATCGTGGATGCTGGCGAAGAGATCGGGCGGATCCGCATCATCGGGGTTGAATGGCTGGCCGCGATCAAGAATCCGAATCGCTAGCTCGCCATTTTCGAGCGTGCTGTGCAATTGTAGCGGGCCACCTTGCTCAGCATAGCTATATTTAATGATATTGGTGACAATTTCTTCGATCACTAAACCCAGCACAAAAGCTTGTTCGCTGGTTAGGGCAAATTCAGTTTCGATCTCGGTGGTGTAATCGGTGAGGGCGGCGAGGTTTTCCCAACGGGCATCAATCTCAATGCTGCGACCTTCAGATATAGCCATAGACGCACCTTGGATAGCTATCAGCAATAGGCTATCGGCTAAAAAACAGGCCCATACCTGCCGAGAACTATCAGCAGGTATGGCGATTATCGCCCGATGCTGGGCTTTTAGCAAGCAGTATTTTGGCTAAGGCGCTAAAATCAAACGTGGATTATGCGGCTGGCTGCTCAAGGCTTGGCCGATAGGTTGCAATTGGTTGCTGCCCCGTTGAGCCTTAAACAATTGCCAGCCATTCGCTTGCGGGGCAAAAAAGTACAACACTTGTTCGTTCCAGCCCGCCATCACGGCTTGTTGCGGCAAAATTTGGCTTTGGCCTTCTGGGTTGACGATCAAGCCATTGGATTGTTCAGTGCCGTTGAGCGCCAACCAATCGTCAGCTGCCCACACGCTCGGCTCGCAGCTATTGGCTGGCAGGGCACTTAACACGCTATTACGAACATAGCTCGGCTGATCGTGGTTGCATAGCAGCATGGCTTGGCCACTTGGGCTTAATGAAACGGCAATTGCCTGTAGATTTTCGAGCAATGCTACCTCGTCGCTGCCATTCCAGCGATAGATCGTGGGAATCCCATCGCGTGGCTGATCAACATAGATCAAGCTATTAGCCTTAATTTCAGCTTCGAAGGCCATAGCTTGGGCTAACGGCGTAATTGTGCCAGTGTTGGCATCAAACACGATAAAGCTAGCACGGCCATCGGGCTGGCTATTAAATTGGGTGATCAGTTGTTGATCAAGCCAGCCAATCACCTGAGATGCCATTGCTAAGGGGTCAGCAGTAATTGGCGTGAAACTGGCATCAGCAAAGCGATAAACTTGCACCGTTGGGTTGCCCCAACCGCCACCAGTGCCAAAACTGCTGGCCGAAGCAAACGCTAAATGGCTGCCATCAGCAGATAATTCCAAATTCACTTCAAGATCTGGCGTGTTGGTCAAACGCTGGGCGGTGCCAGTTGCCACATCAACTGCATACAAATCAACTTGTTGTTCGTGGGCCGAAGCCAGCATCAGCGTGTTGCCATCGCGCGACCAAACTGGAGCTTGTTCAATTAAGGCACTTTTACGGCCTAACGCAGGTGCTTGATCCGAAGCAGTGGTTGGCAGCAAATTAAGCAAGCGGCGTGGATTCTGCTCATCAACATCCACAACCCATAACTCAGCCAAATCGATTTGCTCGGTTTTGGGATGATTATTGTTGACCACCACAATTGCCAGTTGCTTGCCATTGGGCGAGGCCGACCACGGCAAGTAGGCATTTGGCTGGGTTGCATTGGCCAATTGATACGGTTGACCTGCTAAACTAATGGCGTGAATACTGCCATCAGCAGGCAGATCAAAAATAACTGAGCCAGTGCTAATTGTCGGTTCGGCGCTATAATCGGCCAGGGTTGCGGTTGGGCGTTCGGGCAATGAGCTAGCAGGTAGGGCTGGGCTGGGCTGGGCAGTGGGCTGGGTCGCAGGTTGGGTGGCACAAGCAGCCAAAAATAGCCCCAACCCGACGATTTGGGCAATCCGTCGCATGGTTCGTTCCTCCTCAATTGGTTGGGTGATAGTGCTCATTGTAGCGAAGGTGGCCGAAATTACCCTGATGATCGATTGAAAATTAGCTGATACTTAGCCTACAATAGCAACAGGTTTTATCTAACGAGCAAGGAGTGTTTATGGCTTCACATCTGGTCAACGGTGTTCGTTACTACTACGAGGAGCGAGGAAGTGGCGATCAGGTGATTTTCTTCGGCCATGGGTTGATGTATCATTGGCGGATTTTTGAGCCACAAATGGAATATTTCGCCGCCAAAGGCTTTCGCTGTATTGCCATCGATTGGCGTGGGCAGGGCCAAACTGAGGGCGGCGGCACACTCGACGATTATTCAATGTATCGGCTTGGCGCGGATGCTTATCAGTTATTGAGCGATCTTGGCATCAAGCGAGTGCACTGGGTTGGGGTTTCGATGGGTGGCATGATCGGCCTGCGGCTCTACCCCAAACACCCCGAACTGTTCCTCTCATTCACGTTAATTGATTCATCAGCAGGCGATGCACCCGAATTGCTCGATGGCTATCGCCAAATGGGCGATGCCTACTTGGCGTATGGCTTGATTCCGCCCTTGCAAGAAGGCTTGGATGCAGTGTTTTATACGCCCAAAATGGCCGAGCGCTACCCCCAAGTGCTGGCCTATTGGCATGCCTACTGGACCAACGCCGACCGTGAATCACTCTACAAAGCGATCATTCCGGTGATTGATCGCGACGATGTGACCAACACGATCAGCCAAATTGCGGTGCCAACCCTGATTGTGGTTGGCGTTGAAGATATGTCTACACCGCCAGCCAAGAGCGAAGCCATGCAGCAACTGATTGCCAACGCTCAATTGCGCTATATTGATGATGCCAGCCATATGTCGATTTTAGAGCAACCTGAGGCGATTACCGCTGCAATGGCCGAATTTATTGGCTAAAAATCATGCTAAGGCCACAAGCTTTTTAGTTTGTGGCCTTGCTTAGAATTAGCGAGCGAGAATTGCCTGCATCCATGGTAAATGCTCGGCATAATGTTCGTAAGCCATCCATCGAACAATTGGATCATCGAGGTTTGAGCTGGCTTGAAACTCACGATGCGGGCGCAGCAAATCACTATCACTAAATTGATTGATGCGAGCTATAAGTGCTTGGCGAGTGGTTTCGAGGGTGGCATAAACTTCGTCGAGCGGTACATCGCGGTAGCGTTGGTACAGAATCTGGTTAACTTCCTCGTAGCCTTGCTTCCAAACCGCTTCATCGATAGCAATGCTGGCTGGCCGAGATTCTGAATTCAACAAAGCCTGCAAGGTTTTTTCCCATAGCGCCAAATGAATCACATGATCTTTGATCGTCCAGCCTGCGGCATCAGTTGGGCCAGTTAATTGTTCATAGCTTAATCCATGCAAAAACGTTTGTAATGCTTGCCAATCAGCAGCATGCCGTGTTTGTATATCTGTTACCGTCATAGCAGCTTGATCATCACATTGGCTCATAGCCCATTCCTTCCAATATATCATTATTGGTTCATTGGATTAATAATATATAGATCATTGGCTTAGCTGTTGAGAATTGCCTGCATCCATGGCAAATGCTCGGCATAATGTTCAAAGGTATTACCCACAATCCAGCCAATAATCGGATCATCGTTGGTTGAGCCAGTTTGGAACTCGCGATGAGGCCGCATTAAATCGCTATCGTTCAGTTGGTTGATATGGGCTAGCAGGGTTTGGTGGTTGGTTTCGAGGGTGGCAACCACTTCATCAAGTGGTAGATCGTGGTAGCGTTGTTGTAGAATGCTGTTAACTTCCTCGTAGCCTTGTTGCCAAACTGCCTCATCAATCCCAAAGCTGGCAGCACGCGATTCAGCCTTGAGCAAGGCCTGTAAGCTGTTTTCCCACAGCGCCAAGTGCATCGTATGATCTTTGATTGTCCAGCCTGCGGCATCGGTTGGGCCAGTGAGTTGTGTGTGGCTTAAACCACCCAAAAACGTTTGTAGTTCTTGCCAACCAGCGGCGATCCGTGCTTGTAAATTTGCTACCGTGATCGCAGCTTGATCATCAAATTGGCTCATGGTCGATTCCTTCCAAATAAATCACCACACTATGATAGTGCTAGCATAGCAGCATTCGGCCAAAATACCTCGTTCTTTAGCACGAATAAGCTAAAGGCTTAGCGCTACTTTTGGCGAGTTATGCTCTCTGTTCTCTGGGGACTGGTGCATATGCTTGAGCCACATCATCAACGCCCATTCTGGGAGCATCTAGGCCGGGCGATGCCCGATTATCTGACGCGTAAACAATGGTTGCAGATCTATGGTGGTGGCCTGTAAGGTTTTTCAAGCAACAAAAAAACACCCCATTTGATGGAGTGTTTTGGTGTGGAGCGGGAAACGGGGTTCGAACCCGCAACCTTCTGTTTGGGAAACAGATGCGCTGCCAATTGCGCCATTCCCGCATCGTTAAGCTCCCTGAGTATACTCAAAAGCGTGATGACTGTCAACTTAGCTAATTCTTAAAAATTTATTGCCTCACACCAGATGCTAGCGCAGCGAGCCAAATAAATATGGTAAACTAGCGCCATTATGTTATTTTTGTTGAGAGTGCCTTCATGAAAATTCCCAAGGGAGTGATTCTTAACCAAAATTATGAAATCCAGCAACAGGTTGGTGGTGGTGGTGGCGGCAATGTCTACGAAGCGTTTGACCATAATTTGCAGAAACGGGTTGCGGTCAAACACCTTTTGCTTGATGGTTTGCCAGCGATCAAGGCCTTCAAACGCGAAGCCCAACTACTCGCCAACCTTGATCACCCATGTTTGCCGCGGGTGCTCGACCATTTTGAGCACGATCTTGGCCAGTTTTTGGTGATGGATTATATCGAAGGCGACGATCTGAGCCAGCGTTTAGAGGCTCAAAACGGGCCACTTGGCTTACAACAGGTCTTGGCTTGGGCTGATCAACTTTTAGATTTACTTGATTATCTGCAAACTGCCCATGCTACGCCGATTATTCATCGCGATATTAAACCAGCCAATATTAAAATTACCCCACGCGGCCAGCTCAAATTGATCGACTTTGGCTTAGCCAAAAGTGCTATGTCCACCCAAGTCAATAGTGTGCTGAAAAGCATCCATGGCTATACCCAGACCTACGCCCCGCCCGAGCAAATTTACCAAACAGGCACCGACGAACGCAGCGATTTATTTGCCTTAGGCGCAACCCTCTATCATTTATTAACAGGCCGCCCGCCCACCGATGGCAACAACAAAACCATCGATGCGCTGATCCGTGATGCGGCGGTAATTCAGAGCAAGCCCGACCCAATCGTTGCGCCAATGCTGCTCAATCCTGCAATTCCTGAGCCAATTAGTCAGGTGATTATGCGGGCAATGGCGCTTAAAAAGGAAGAGCGTTTTGCCAGTGCCGCCGAATTTCGCCAAGCGCTCAAGCAACCGAGCCAAAGCTCAACCAGCGGCTCGCTGAAGAGCTTGCTTGGCACGATGAGCAAGGCGATTACCACGCCAATTAAAGCGGTTACCACCAACCACACGAATAGTCAGAGTGTCGGCATCAGTGCCGCCGCGATCAGCCAACCCTTGCGCTTGCCAGCCCAAGCCACTGCTGCAACGACTCGCCTCAAACGCTGGAGTTCGCTGATGCTGGTGGTGTTAATTGGTTTAGTTGGTGGCAGTTGGTGGTGGGTTAAAGTCCAGCCCAATAGTGCTCAAGCAGATGATCCTCAAGCTAATTCACGACCTGCTCTTATTCTTAATTCAGAATCTGCTGAACAGCCTAGTGTGACTACTGGACAGAGTGTTGCCCAACCAACTATCACGCTAGTTCAAGCCACAGCAACTGTTGTCCAGGCAAGCGCAACTGTTACCACAGTGCCGCCAACTGCCGTGGTAGCCCAGCCCACGGCGCGGCCTGCTACCGCGCGACCAGCGGCCCAACCGACCCAACGACCAACGGCTCAGCCGACCAATCCTCCCCCGCCGTCCGACCGCGATGGCGATGGTGTGGCTGATGCCAATGATCCCTGCCCAGATACCAATGGCCCAAATAATGGCTGCCCTGCGCCTACCGCAGTGCCCGATCGTGATGGTGATGGCGTGGTTGATGCCAATGATCCCTGTCCCGATGTGGCTGGGCCGAATAATGGCTGCCCAGTGGTCGAGCCAACCGCGATTGCCGATCGCGATGGCGATACCATTCCTGATGATCGTGATGTTTGCCCGAGCGAGCCTGGTGATCCTTCGCGTAATGGCTGCCCGAAACCCAAAGATCCACCAACTGAGCGGCCAACCAACACGCCACAACCTCCGCCAACCAATACACCGCGTCCAATTACTGATCGCTTTACGCCAACACCTACACCGAAGATCGACAAATAATTTAAACTCAATAGCAAGACCAATCACTCTCAGTCCATAATATCTAGGCAAATAGAGTATAATCGGGCGCATAACATCGATTTGGTTGAAGCAAAAATGCTATCCAACAACCAGCATAACGATTGAACCTGACGAGGAAGGCTATGTTTCCAAATGGCATGATCCTACATGATACCTATGAAATTCGTGAGCGAATTGGCCATGGCGGCGGGGGAGCCGTCTATGCTGCTTACGATATTAAGTTGCGCAAAATGGTGGCGCTCAAACATTTGCACCTTGAGGGCGAACATGCGATCAAAGCCTTTGGCCATGAAGCCAGTCTTTTGGCCAACTTACAACATCCAAGTTTGCCCAAAGTTTATTTGCACTTTACAACCAATGATAGCCAATTTTTGGTGATGGATTTGATCGATGGCGCGGATTTGAGCAGTATGCTCGAACGCCAAGGCGGCCCGCTGCCGGTTGAGCAAGTGCTGGCTTGGGCTGATCAACTGTTGAGTGTCTTGACCTACCTGCATACCTTCTATCGTCAGCCGATCGTCCATCGTGATATTAAGCCTGCTAATATCAAAATTACTTCACGCGGTGAATTAAAGCTGCTGGATTTTGGCTTAGCCAAGGCTGAAATTTTTACCAATATGAAAAGTGCCATGCATAGTGTTCATGGCTATACCTTGACCTACGCACCGCCTGAACAAATTAATCAAGAAGGTACTGACCCGCGCAGCGATTTGTATTCGTTGGGCGCGACCCTCTATCATTTATTAACTGGGCGTACCCCAGCCGATGGCGACGGCAAAACCGCTGATGCATTGGCGCGAACCTTGGCGATGGCCAAACGCAAGCCCGACCCAATTATTGCCCCCCAACGCTTCAACCCATCAATTCCAGATCATGTCAATCAGGCGATTATGCGTTCGTTGGAGATTGATGCCGATGAGCGGTTTGCGTCGGCTGAAGAATTTCGACTTGCCTTGGCTCAACCCTATGCGCCAGTCAATAATGCCCAAACCAAAATTTTGCCATCGACGATTAGCTCGAGGGCGATTACTGGGCCAGCAAAACAGCCAACAAGTCGCGATAGCCAACCCAGCCCAGGTATGTACAAGCCAAATAGTAGCTATCCAGTTGAAGCAAGCGCTGAGGCAATGCCTCAACCACAGCCAACGCCGAGCTATAAACGCTTTTGGCCACTTTTGCTGATTTTATTGCTTGGTGGTGCTGGTGGTGGTTGGTGGCTTAACCGTGATGCGCAATTGAACACTGATTCAGATCGCATCACTGCTACGTTGATGGCTCAGCCCAGCCAAGACCTGCCAACCAATACGGTGCTAGCGGTGGTGGCCCAGCCAACGTTCACCGTAGGCGCTGCGACGAGCGAGCCAACCACGATTGCTAATGATCAAGCAACCGCGACCAGCGAACTAACCCCGGCAAGCACAGCGACCAGTGGGCCAGCTCAGCCAACCAATGCTAATCTACCTGCAACTGCTCGGCCTGCAGCGACCAATCGCCCTGCAACAACCCGCCCAGCGGCAACTAATCGCCCTGTGCCAACCAATCCACCAGCAGTCCAACCAACTAATCCACCAGCAGTCCAACCAACTAATCCACCAGCACCAAGTGATCGGGATGGCGATGGCTTTAATGATGATGCTGATGGCTGTCCTGATGTAGCTGGCCCCAATAATGGATGTCCGGCGGTGGTCGAGCCAACTGCACCGCCCGCCGTCGTTGATACGGATGGCGATACGATTCCCGATACTGTTGATGCTTGTCCACGTGAGCCTGGTGACCCATCACGCAATGGTTGCCCCAAGCCAGCTGAGCAACCAACTGATCGGCCTCAACAACCAACCAATCCACCTTTACCAAGTAATACGCCTAAACCAGTTATTCAACCCACCAAGGAACCGCCACCACCGCCACCACCACCAGGGCCATAATCGATCAAAAGCTCAGGCACGAAACTGGTGCTTGAGCTTTTGGCCAATTCAATCAGCGTGATCAAGTATAATCACTGCTATTTGCTCAACCATGGAACCCGAGCGTTGCGAAGGAAGTGTTATGCAGTTGATTCTTGGTTTGCTTTTAGCCCCAGTGTTGCTTTATCTGCCTGGCCTGGTTTGGGGGCGTTTTGGTCATCGCAGCAGCGATTGGCTTGATCGTCAGTTTGAGCGTATGACGGTGAGTGCGCTGTGGACAGGCTGGTGGGGCTTGGTCTTGGCAAGCCTTGGCTGGTTTAGTTTGCTGCATTTGGTGCTTGGCACAGCGCTTTTTTGTGGCCTAGGTTGGTGGCTGAGCCACAAATTTGGTCTGGCTCCACTCGAAACTACCGAGGCTCGCCCAGCTTGGGAGCGTTGGCTGTTTATCATTGGCTTGCTCATTTTTGCGGCAATCGTAGCTCGCCCATTCGAAACTGTTTTGGGTGGGCGTGATGCTGGGGTTTACACAGTTACTGGTTTTGCGATTGAGCGCACTGGCAGCATTGTCCAAGATGAAGCTTTGGTGGCCGAGATTGTGCGGGCAATGAACTACAACGACCGCAATCTCTCCGAGCCAGCCAAACAAGCCTACAGCAACCTGCTTGGCAAACAAGATCCTGAGCGTTTTTTGAGCACCCGCTTTCATCAACCCAGCTTTTTTATGACCGAGGAATCGGCGGCGGCGGGCAAATCTTATCCCAATAACTTTCACCTCTACCCAACTTGGATCGCGATCTGGACGAGTTTATTTGGCTTGTATGGCGGCTTGCTGGCCACGGGCTATTTGGGTTGGCTAGGTGCGTGGAGTGTGGCCATGGTTGGGCGGCGCGTTGTGCGTGGCAAGGCCAGCGCTTGGATGGGCGTTTTAGCTTTAGGCTTGCTGAGCCTGAATAGCCTACAAATTTGGTTTAGCCGCTACTCGACTGCTGAAGCTGGAGCGCAGTGGACAGTTTGGGGTGGCTTGGCCATGTGGGCCGCCTACAGCCAAATCGCGCCTGATCAGCGTAGTACCCGCCGTAGTTTATGGTATGGCGCATTATGTGGCTTGGCGATTGGTCAACTGGCGCTGATGCGGCTCGAATTTTACTTTGGGGTTTTTCCAATTGTGCTGTATTTGGCAGCAGCGCTGATTCGCCGCCGCTGGCGTATGGGCGAAACTGCCATGCTGCTCGGCTTTGGCCTGATGATGGTGCATGCCGCCATTCACATCAGCACCATTGGCTGGCTCTATTTTATGAACAATACCTGGGGCAAGTTCCAAGATTTTGCGATTATCTCGCGTTTGGTGCACCCCTTCTATCCACCATTGTTGCAAGATATTCGTGGCAACAACTCCAAAGCTTGGATTTTAGAGAGCAACAGTCGTTTAGCACTTGAATTGGGTTTGGTGCTGCTTGGTCTATTCGTGCTTTGGGCCTTGTGGCGGTTTCCACGTTTGCTGAATTGGGTTGAAGCGCAAACCCAACGTTGGCAAGGCTGGTTGTTGGGTGGCGTGGCTGTGGGCTTGGTCTTGTTGGCGAGCTACGCCTATTTTATTCGGCCACAGCATCTTTCAAGCGCGGCACTTCTGCATCCAATTGAGCATGCCAGCACTTGGAATAGCTATATCGGCGGGATTTTGCCAATTCCTGACATTAAGCCACGCCAAACGGCGATCGCCTATGGCAATATGGTACGACTGGGTTGGTATTTTTCGCCCTTGGGAATTGGCTTAGGTATCGCAGGTTTGGCGCTCTGGATTTGGCGCGACATGAATCGCAGTTCATGGCTGATCTTGCTGTTGGGTATTTTGTATGGTGCGTTTAGTGTCAATGATTCGTATGGCACTGCCGATCAAACCTACATTTATATTGCGCGGCGCTTTATTCCAGGCGCGGTGCCAATGCTCACCTTGGGCATGGCATGGCTCTTGGCCAAGGGCTTGATTCAATCGCGCTGGCTTTGGCGAGTGGCTAGTGGCGCGATGGCGACCGCGATGCTGCTGTTTTTTGCGGCAACTGGCTGGCGCACGATTGCCCATGTTGAATATCAAGGTGCGTTAGCTGCGCTGACTGAACTTGCCAACCAAACTGAGCCAAATGCAATTGTGCTCATGCGCGGTGGGGACCGTGATTCCTCGACCAATATTGCTACGCCAATGCACTATTTATTTGATCGCGATTATTTGGTGGCCTACAGCGATGATCCCACGCCCTATCGCGATTTACTGGCCCAGCAAGTGCGCAATTGGCAAGCTCAAGGTCGCCCAGTCTATGTGATGCTTGGCTCACGTGGTGGCATGCTTAATTTGCCGGGCTTTCGCTACGAAAATATTGAGCTATTTGACTTACCATTAAAAGAATGGCAACAACTCCAACTGCAAAAGCCCTTTACGGCGGGCGATGTACGCTTTACCTATCGCATGTATCGGCTGGTGGCTGATCCTACGCCAATGACTGGTCAGCAAATCATTGCGATTGACGACTATCGTTGGCAGCATAGCGGAATCAACCCAGTTGAAACCAACCCCAAAACGAACCAACGTTATGCTTGGACGACTGGCAATGCCAATTGGATTATGCCAGCGGTTGCCACTAGCTCAAACTTAAGCTTTAGTGTAGGATTAGGGTTAGTACCACCATCACTCGTAAACCAACCAGTTGAGCTTTGTTTAAGTGCCAGCTATTTGATCAAGCAGCCGATTAGTCAGCCATTAGGCTGTCAACCACTGAGCAGCAGTGAACCAACCGTGTTAACTTGGCAACTGCCAGCCTTGCCCGAGCACGATTGGTTGCTACAGTTGAGCCTCAGTCGAACCTGGACACCTAACGATTATGCCGCCGAATACCCCAGCCTACCCAACGATGCCCGCAGCCTTGGCATTCAATGGAGTGGCATAGTCTGGCAGATTGATCAATAATAGCTTATGGTAATTCTTAAACAAAAATTGGTACTATCGCACTATAGGCTAATCGACATTGACTTGTGTATACTGACCATAAGCTCCAAACGTGGAACGTATGCGCATAACCAACACGGGAGGTACGTATGAAACGAAAATCGCGAGGGCAAGCCCTTGTTGAGTTTGCCTTGGTTTTTCCCCTTATTATGACGTTCTTATTCGCATCAATTGAAATGGGCTTTTTTGTTTATTCCTGGTCGCAAGCCAACTATGCCGCCCGCCGTGGGGCCGAACAAGCTTCATCAGGGCCACCAGTGCGGGCACTTTCTGAAATTGGCTATGATACAGCAGACGACGATTGTGTAAGCTTGATTCGGGCAGCCGCCTTACGCACCACGATAGGCATCCAACCATCAGATGTTAAGATGGGATATAAGCGTACAGCCAATGATACTGCCGAAGTTGTTGATTCGGCTAACCCAACGATCTATCGTAAGGCTGGCTATATTATGCAGGTACAGGTTGAGTATGAATATCAACCGCTTACCCCGGTTGGCGATTTGTTGCTAGATGGACGAATTATTGACGCAACCTCGCGCCGCACGATTGTCCGCTACGATTTTTCGAGCATTGACCCACTTTCGGTTTGCCGCTAATCAATGAGGTATCTGACCATGCTCAAGCTTAAACACAAGCGCAAAAAGGCAGGCCAAGCCTTGGTTGAGTTTGCGCTAACCGTGACTGTCTTATTCTTTTTTCTTTCAGCAATTATTGATCTTGGTTTAGCCTTTTTTGCCCATCAGGGTTTGAAGGGTGCCGCCTACGAGGCCGTTTCATATGGGGCATTGTTTCCAATAAGAAGTGATGGAACTATCAATACCCAAGAAATTCGCGACCGGCTACGTTATGAAAGTGGTGCTCCCTCGGATGGCACAGGCGCACGCTTTGTCAACTTATTTGATCTTGATAACAATGGGGCAGCTGATCCAGCCAGTGTTCAAGCAGATCGAATTACTATTACCTTTATCCCAAGTCCAGTGCCAAATAGTGTACCAGTGGATTGTGCTAACCCAGCGACGATGATGCGCCAATTTTGCGATATTCGGGTTAGCGTTCGCTATCGCTATAAACCATTCTTTTCATTCGCTTCGTTGTTGGGTGCCCAATGGATTGAACTAACCGCCATTCAACAACATACCTTACCTTAGTTAATATCTATCACGACAGTGGTATTGAGCTTTATTTTTACGGAGGATTGGCTATGAACTTAAGTCGCATGATGCGACGTGTAGCCCAACCAGTCGCAGGACAATCATTAGTATTCTCTGCTATTTTGTTCTTCGTCTTGATTGGTTTCGCTGCACTAGCCATTGATACAGGCGAAGCGTTTAGTCGCCAACGCCAACAGCAAGCAGCTTCAACTGCTGCTACCATCAGTGGCTTGGAAACGTTGGGTGTCGATGGCAACGATAACGCCGTTGTGGCTGCAATCGAAGCCGCCTTGGCTGCTAATGGGATCACCAACGCCCAGCCAATCGTCGGCGATTGGCCGAACCTCGACCCAACCGTAAACTACTATCGAGCCTTCTATACCCAACGTGGCTCACGGGTTGAATACCCAGTTGGAACATTCAGCGGCAGCGTGCCAACTGAACTCAATGGGATTCGGGTGGAAGTTCGCTCGGCTCGCAACACAATTTTTGCCCAGGCTTTAGGCGTTGATACGCTCGAAGTTTCAGCTGATAACAAAGCAACTTGGTGTCAATGTGCGACCTATGTCTTCCCAATCGCGGTCTCGACCGACAAGATGTTGGGGACGTTGCCAGGTCAGAGCGTTACCCTCACATGGACAAAAAACAAAATTACCAATGCTGTCGATGAAAAGAACTACTTCGTTTGGGCTGAATGGACGGCTGGTAGCAACGCCGACAATCGCTTGAAGGAATCATTGGGCGGTAGCGGTGATTTGATCAAAGGTTTGACCGAAACCACACCGCCAGCTGGTTATAGCAATACCAGTAATAATGGAATCATCAACAATGAGGACTGGATCAAAGTTTCGGATAGTGTGCTAACCCCAGGTTCGACCGCCTTAACCTCGTTGATGAATGCGCTGAAGAGTGGTAAGCCAATTTTGCTGCCAACCTTTAGCAAACTCAGCTACACAGGCACAACCCCTAAATATGCTAGCTTCCGATCAGGTGGCTTTGTACGGGTGATATTGACGAACTTTACTAGCAATACCATTACACTACGCTATGTTGACGCGAATTCCAACTGTCCATGTGTTGACGTACCCCTACCACCAACACCACCTGAAGTTAAGGTAACCCTTGATCAAAAGTTGATTTGGTACCTGCCAAGTATTACCACAACTAGCTATGATATTGCGTTGGTGGTTGACGTTTCTGGTTCGATGAAATGGTGCTGGAACAACCAGAACACTTGTGGCACCAACGCCAACGCTCGCTGGTATCTGGTCAAAGAGTTCTTGCGCAAGTTCTCGTATAAGATGCTTGATGTTTGGAATGCCCCAGAAGGCGCAAACATGAACAATGCAACCTTATTCCCTAACGAAGAACTGATTGGTAAAGGTGGCGATAACCGGATTGCAGTTGTGCGCTTCAGTGGCGGCGCTCGAACTGACAGCCCTTCATTTGGCTTTGTCAATTCACCATCTGGCAGTGATGTAGGCAGTATCAGCTCCCGTACTACGGCCATGAAAGCTAAAATGACTACCTTTATCAACTGGATCACTTCTGGCAACATGAATGGTAGTACGGCTGGAGCAGCAGGCTTGAATGAAGGGATTCGCTACTTCGACAATGTGGGTGCTGATTCACGTAAAGATCGTTTTGGTCGCCCAATCAAGCTGGTTATGATGATGCTGACTGACGGCTTGACCAATGTGATGTACGACGGCCCACAAATCGGTGAACAAAATAGTCAAATCAGACGACATTATACGCTTAGTGGCAGTTCGTATAAATATTGTAAGGCACCCAACGACCCAACCCGAGGCAATTTGCGAACAGAAGGCCATCCTGATTATCCAATCACCGACTTGCCTGATGTGCAAGCCAACTGTCCATGGAATGGCGAAGGCAGCGGCAATGGCTATGCTAAGGCTCCAATTGCATCATTGATCGAAGTCTCCGATCGTGCACGCAATCGAGAAGCGCCCAAGCGGCCAATTAGTATCGTCGCGATCTTGGTGGGCGACCAACAAACCTATGGTCTTTCAGACTTGCGGATTGATCGGATTGCTTCAACTGGTGGGGCATTCTACGCCAAAGATCCAAACTCGCTCAACTATGCGCTTATTGCGATTCTTGAGAGCTTGGCCCAACCATGCTATGAGCGCGATGCACTTATTCCAGCAGCTTCGGCCAAGATTACTGTTCGCGATAGTACTGGTGCAGTTGTTGCTGGGATGGGCAATATGCAAGCTTCAACAACTGGCAGCTTAATCTTTAGAGTACCAGAACCTGGCAATTATAGCTTTGTCGCTGAACGCAGAGTAACGGCTTGGAGTGAATTCCCCTTGGGTGCAGGCGAAACGCTTGATCCAAACATGTATAACTCGACCCGTGACCCACGCTTGGCTGGCACAAGCTACTTGCCACAACTGTACAACCGCTTGCAAGCACCCGAGGATATTGTGTATCGCAATGCGATCCCATTCAGTATCCCTGAAGATGCTGAAGGCATGATTGATTTGGGCAAATATACCCTGATCATCGCTGAGAACGAAGCCTTCAAGGGACTTTGCCCAGAATAAGCTAAGTTCTAGTACAATTATCGAGAGGTCATGGAATACGCACAGCCAATGGCTGTGCGTATTCAATAGTAAGGAGTTTACTATGGTTCGCAATAGGCAGCGCAAACGAGTACTATCCTCATTTCTGATTCTTGTTACCCTTTTGGCTACTTTGGTTTCTTCAGTTTCGGCAATCTCGCTGAATGCCACTATTTCGCTGAATGCCGGTGATTTTGCGAGCGGTTATTTTGGCTTGACCGGTCTAACCCAACAGGATCAAGTAATTGGTGGGGTTTCCTATGGCGGGGTTCAGCTTATTCCACAAGGGGCATTGGCCCAATGGTCGGATGCCAATAATACGATCTGCCGCCGTCTGGCTGATATGGGGACTGCCAGCTTTAAAAATCATCTCTATACGATTGGTGGGATTGCGTCTTCGGCAGGGGTGCTTGCTCCCGTTCCAGATGTTTGTCAATCATCGGTTTTGAGCCTTGGGGGGGAAACGACCGTTTGGGATGAAAGCCCCCAAAGCTTGCCGCTAGCCTTAGCTCGTATGAGCACAGTGGCCATTACCCATACTAGTGACCCAAATAGAGGGATTATCTATACCTTTGGTGGTCAAAACGCATCGGATCTTGATAGCCAGTATGTTGATACGATTTACTCAAGCGTAATTGATGCCAACGGAAACTTAGGCGCGTGGCAAACCCAGGCCTTGACTGTTGGTGAAAAATTAATTAATACGACTGCAACTGCCTATACCACTGATACAGGTCAGACCTATATTTACCTGATTGGTGGTCGAACCCGCGATACCTCAATTTTATTTGCGCCAGTTTTTGCACGGCGCACGGTTCGTCGAACCTTGGTGGGACCAAATGGGGTGCTTGGGCCATGGCAATCAATGCCCGACCTACCAATTACGCCCGATATGTTTACCCCTACCAGTGGCTGTGATGACAAAGTTGGCTTACATACCATGGATTCCACCAACTTTGATGCAGTTACAACTGAAGGCATCACCCAAACGAGCACCAGCACCTATCGCGCCTTGTTAGTTGTTGGCGGAACATTCGAATTAGGCACTGGCGATCAAGCCAACGGCTGTTCGCTTACCCGCGAAGGCTCAGCCCAAGCCTTCCTTGGTCGGCTTGACCGCAACACAGGCATGCTTACTTGGGAATCGCAGCGCTATGTTTTGCCCGAGCCGCTTTCAGGCCCACGGGTGATCGGGGTTAACCAAAAAATCTATGTGGTTGGCGGTCGGCAAGGTACGATTGGAAATCCAACCAATCGGATCTATACCTCCTACATTAATGTTAATAGCTTCAGCTTACCAGTCTTTGGTCAGAGCAACTTCCGGGTTTCGGAAAATGCCCTTGAAGCCGATGAAGCGCGGGCTTCGCATGGTCTTGAGCTAATTAGGATTGAAAATCGCCCAGTTGCCTATATGTATGGTGGTATTCGGCTTGGAACAACCTATCAGAATGACGTAATTTTTGGTAGGGTTGGTACCGCCGACGACTTTGATTTTAATTCTGGTGGCTATCCTTCACCTGGGATCTATCGCTCACCGCCGGTTCAATTACGAGCACCTGCCATTATTGAGCAAATGATCTGGGATGCAACGATTGAAGCAGTGCCGCCCGAAGACCCCATTAATACCGATGTTCAAATGCAATATCGGCTCGCAACCACCCGTGCAGGTTTAGAGTCGGCCCAATGGCAAACTGTCGATGGCTCGCCTGGCACCGATAAATATTCAATTAATGGCCAAAATACAGCAGCTGGCTCAACGGTCATTCAAGGCCAATGGTTCCAATATCAGGCGTTGATGACAACCCAAGACCCTTCTTTGCCGAAAGCCACCCCGATTTTGCGCCATGTGCGAATCAAATATAAAGTTGATGGTCACCCAAACTTGTATGTTGATAACGCTACAATGTCTACGGTTACCCCAGCAGGCATTAGCGCATTTAGCACAACCTTGAAAAATGGCATCAAGCCTGGCTCAGGTGATACCGAAAATGTGCTCGATGCCGATCTCGAGATGCCCGGTACGTTTTATGTGGATATGTACGTCTTGCCACCTGGCTCGGCTGATGTACCACCAAGTCGCAATGCTGAGGGGATTTATCCATACGGGGTGATCTTTACCGAGGTCAATCGGGCAAACTTGCCGCAGGATGGCACCTTTACGCTCGATGGCTTTGCTGATAATACGCTTTGGCGTAGAACCTGCCCTGCCGCAACCGTTGATTGCCCATTAGTTGTTTGGCAATCGCTGTTCAATCAAGCTGGTACGTGGAAAGTCTATCTGGTGGTTGATAGCGGAAATAACGTAACCGAAGCTGAAACTCCGGCTGGAACCCGCGAGTTTGATAATATCTATTCCTTCAACGTTACCTCAACCGTTGCTGGCAGTACGATTCGCTTGCCCGTAGTCGGGATTAACTTCTTGGCTACTCCGCCGCAACCATAATCAGGCTTTAGGTTAAATAAAAAGCAGGGCTTGGGTGATTCCAAGCCCTGCTTTTTTGATCGCTAAATAATTGAACTTATTTTGTCCAGCGCACGCTATCAAACCAAATGGCTTTCATGCGATCATCGGCTAAATCGCTGAGGCTAACTGAGCCAGTACCATCAAAGCGATAGCGCCCCAACTCAACCCAATTGCCAGCATGTTCCGCTTGATTGACGACAACTTGAGTTTCGCCATCGGCATGTTGCACAACATAACGTGCTGAGGTTGTATCGCTCTTGCCGTTGGGGCAGTAGGGCACAAACACGGTCACGCTATATTCGCCAGCTTCAAGCGGAGTTGTCCAACGGGCGTTGTTGACCGCTTCTTCAGGCTGGTTGGTCGAGAAGGTCCAGAACGAATGGCGATTTTTGCCACACGAAAATTCATACCACGCCACATCTGAGCGGCTGAATTGTTCGCCTTGATTATCGACCTGAATCGTGCCCGCAGGCAATTCTTCAATTGGGGCTGGCTCAGGCGTAACGCTGCCCACTGGCATGGGGTCGGGGTTATCGCCAGGGTCACGGCCTAGCCACAAGAAGGTAATATCAAGTTCTTCTTGTTCATCGTTAAATGGAATGCCCAAAGCAACCCATGCGCCATCGCCGACATCAGCAGCGGTGGGGAAGCGCACGCGACCTTTTTCCGCCCAGCCACCATTGTAGCCATCGAAATAGGCAGCGTGATCTTGAGGCCAGCCGACGGGCAAATCACCAAATTTCTCGCGCTCAACATTCCAATAATCATCGTGAATGTTCCATGGCCCAACTTCCCAAACTGGCACAACAATCGACTTGCCACGATAGGAAAGCCGCGCCATGTATTCGCCGCCGCCCCGCGATGAGAGTGAGCGAAACGATGGCAATGAAACAAACCAATCGTTTGGCTGAATAATATGGCCGTTGGCAGTGCGATCGCCAACCAAGCCCATCCGGGTAGCCCGAATGTGGTAGGTTGGAGCAATCGGCTCATCTTCCATAATGCTGATGGCATCGTTTTCGGCAAGCGTGTTGGGGGCAAGTTGCACAAAATCAACGACTGGCGCGGCCTCGTTGGCCAATAGCACCAACCGATATTGAATTTGGCGGGCAATGGTGGCAAAAGCTACGGTTTGGCCCGATTGCACATCGAGCGTCCAATCGCTCCAGCGTTGGCCATTGAAGCCACGCACATCGACGCGCACGCTAGCGGCAGCGGGCACAGTTGCGCCCCATGTAACCGTCACTTGATTGGCGGGAGCGATGTTTTGCGGAGCACTATCGAACATTCCAAAACGGGCGTATGCGCCATAGACCGCAGCCGCTTGGGCCGCATTCGGGGCGAGGGTCAGTTGACCAGAAGCAAGAACGAGGGTGTCGGTTGATGCAGCAGCAGCCCACAAGGTTGGGTTCGCCTGCGCTCGGATGGGGGTCATGCTCACGGCGAGCAGACAACCAAGCGCCAAGAAACGGGCAATGTGTCGCAACAGAAACCTCCGGAGGTACGCGGTGGATGCAAAACTGGGCATCTGGGAATGCAGCTTGGTGGTAGCAACGCTGCTACGATTCAGGGAGAGATGCCACAATGGCGGCATCGGCATTCCACACCGACTCTCTTGATACAACCCGCCTTCGTGGCGTGAGGACAGCGCTAAAAGCTGATTTTCCAGCATTTAACACAGCGTGAGGATTATATCATAGCTTTTTCAGATGTAAATCAGCAATTTATCAGGTTGGTATCAGCTTGGGCTTTGAGCTGAAAACCCAACCACAGATGGAGTGCTTTATGGATTCGTGTGGTGTAAAGTGAAGGCCTGAACGTGTACATTGGAATTTCAAGGAGCAGCTGATGGGGATGGATTACGAATATGATCCTTGGTTTTTAGCGGAAACCAGCGAAGAAGGTAGCAATATTCTACTTTGGACGGTACTCATAGAATTTGGTCAACTTTTTTATGCTCAGATTCAAGCCTTTGAAAAAATGTTTTGTCAGCCCAGTGGCTTTTATACATATTCAGCGGGTGATGTTATTCTCAATCAGCCAACCCAACTAAAAGCCTTGATTGAGGCAATGCTCAGTTATTACAACTCAACCAAGCATTATTCATTACGCCCACTCTTATTCGATACGCCAATCCAGATTTTATTGGTGTTGTATCGACGAGCACTCGGCGAGTGGCTGCCAGCACCAGCCGAGCTTATGGCTAATATTGAAGCAGTTGAGATCGCAATGGGTCGGGGTTATCTCAAGCGCGATGGCTAGGGGAGGGAAACTTGCGTATGGGCCAAAAACTTAAATGGGATGTGATTGATCTGATCGATGCGTTGGAAGTCTTGCCTGAGGAAGACGATTATCAAACCCACTATCGATTTACCTTTAATCGCTTAGGCCTGACTGGGACACTCGATCTTTGGCCCTTGGAAGCGACAGCATTGATTGAAATACAACAAACCGATTCAACTAACCAAATTATCAGCTTTGGCCTGTATATTCGCCAATCAATTCAATTAATCCGTCAAGGTAAAAACTCCTTGCTTTGCTTCCATGATTGCATCATTACGCCGAATCGTTTTTGGACATATCGTGCCCATGATGATATGAATATGATTAAATTATGGCAAGATCCGCTGAATTGTTATGTACAAGCAAAGCCAACGATTCATTGTTGGTTTGGCGTTGAATTGTAAAACGACGTAGGGAGCAGATTGTGGGAATATTAGATTATCATGTAGTAATCCGGTCGCGTTGCGTAGATTTAGGCTTAGACTATCAACATAAGGCTGATATCATAGGTTTAGCGTATCGCTATACCTTCTGGAGAAGGCTAACCTTGGTTGAAAAAATACACTTTCTGATTATGAGATTAGATTTACAAATGATGGTGAGAGAATCTGCGAGACTTGGCCAATTAAAATTTATATGGATACAGAAGAAGATCGTTGGTGTGCAGCAGCCGTCTATCATGAAGGTGGTTTAGGCCCAGGTGATTTTGTGAAGTCATTTGATACCTTCGAAGAGGCTTTTACCTGTATTGTTGATCATCAAATGAATTGGAAAGGGCCGCCTTTTCGCTTAAATAAATCCTAATTATGTTTGACAAAGTTTTTCTAAATTATTGATGCCTATAGGAACAATAGGCTACAGTAAAATGGGTTTTTATAGATATAATCCACATTGTTCGAAGATAGAATAAACATCTTTACAAAAAGTATGAGCCATTAATCATAAATAAACACTGTTTGTAATACGACTAAATCGCTTTTCAGAAAGAGGTTGGACATGAGCCGATTACACTGCACTTGTGGTCATGTTATTGTCGATGTTAGCGATGATGACTCTTTGCATAATAAAGGCTGGATGGTGCCATTTTATGCGTATCGTCATCTGATCGAAGACTATATTCCAATATTATTAGGCTATGTAGAGGCCATTCAACAGGGCAAGGGTTCTGAATGGATTGTCGCCAATTACCCGCCTCAATACACTATTACAACGCTTGATGTTGTGATGACCGCGACATGGCGAACTGATCAATCATTATTTCTTTATGAGTGTGATCGCTGTCAGCGTTTGTGGATTAGCCATCCCAATACACCCGGTTATTATCCTTTTAAACCAGAGTTTCCCGAAACAACTCCACATAATTTTTTACGCGATCCAGAGGTTGCACCCGATGAGGCCAACCCAAGCGATCAAAGTGAATGAGTAGAATTCTTATAGGGGAATTTATGCGATTATTGTGTTTATGTGGTGCTGCTTTGACAGATACGAGTACTACCGATTTATTCTATAACAAGGGTTGGATTCTGCCGTATTACTCGGCATTGGAATTTGACGAAGAGTATCTTCCCGTTGCAGTTGATTATGTTGAGGCTGTAGATCAAGGCCGCAAAACAGAATGGAAAAGTATAAATGGGCACATGTAAACCCATCTAATAAGCCTAGGGTCTTATATGCAACACACAAAGATTTTTCTATCCACGCAATAAAAGGAATGCAAGCAACTGGCGTAATAGTTATTAGGAGTTATCCAGCCTTGTTGGATTATTTGAAAAACTAGCTCTACATCCAAGAGTACCTATATGATGTTTCGTGTATCTTAATAGGTACTCTTGGGAAGGAATTATAAATGTCAAGGGTATTAAGTCTTTATACCGAATTTATGACGTATGATCGGTATCTAGGATTAATCGAACAACTGGGCTGTAAACCCTCGATTTTCAGTGGCGAGGCTTATTGGAGCGATATGCCTGATAGTGCATGTTGGGTCTCTATGGAGCAGTTTAATCTAGAAGTCTTACGGATCGATCGGCCTCAACGTTGGGAGCGGCTTAACCAACTTATGCCATCACGCTACTACAATTGTATTCTCGTAGAAGTTCACGGTGGAGCTATTGAGTATGCACTAGCGCTGCGCTTTATTAAGGCATTTTTCCAATATCGACCATTTGTTTTAGAGGATGTAGCTGGTCTCCTCTACCCACCTGATCAGATTATGAGTTTAACCCACGATATGTTGAACTGGGATGAACTTGATTGTGAGGAGTAATCGCTATGTCCCAATCACCTGAGCTTGAATTGCTGATCCAGCATTGCCAACCAACACTAGCAGCAATTACAAAACTTAACCAATATCGTGATCGTGTTTGCGAGCTGCTACAAGGATTTGCAAATCTTGCTTATATGGAGCTTAGTGGTTCGCTGATAAAGCACGTTGCAACCAATGATCACCTCAGCTATAACATTCTTTGCTCTGAGCCAGCCTTTGATGGCAAGGGTGTATCAGTATATTATGAATTATTGGGAGCGTTACTGAAAGAACATTGGTCGCAAACATACTTCCACGCCTTGGGTTGGCGTATCCCATTCGAAATTGGCATGCATATCGATGTAATTTACGCCCAACCAGTTGATCATACCTATACTTATTTTAAAGTCATAACTGATAAACGGATTTATATAATCACAAACTTCCAGCGAAATGCATGGCTGATTGCAGCGAGCCAAGTTAAGCAGTGTTGCCAATTGCTACATCGCTGGCGGCATCATGCACAGATACCATTTACCTCAGGGTTTTTGCTTGAATTAGCAATTGTAGCGGCTGCCGATCCAGCCCAACCATTGGCTGAACAATGCCGCGCTACGTGGCGATTTTTGGTTGAAGCGTTGCAAGCGCCAATTCTGCCCTTGCGTGATCCAACTAATCAGTTCAATCAATATATTGATGATCTAACGCCAGAACAAAAGTCCCAAATTATCATCACTGCTCAGCAGGCTTTAACTGATTCTGAATACTCTTGGGATGGGATTTTTGGGGAGTGAGGTGTACAATTTGGCTTTTGATCACCGAACCAAGCTCCAATAGTCATCAGCCCATAGCCTCTCTGCGCCTCTACGTTAACACCAACCTCTGATTGCCCATAGTGCCTCTTTTTGACCTCTGCCTTTTGCCTTTTGATTTTCATCCCCGCCCCAATTGTTGGCATTTGGTAATCCACCATGGCAGATATTGAACTGCAAGCGTAGTACAATAGAGCAATTCATGGCTAGTAGTGAGGTAGGGCAATGGCAATTTTGGGCATTGATATTGGTGGTTCAGGCATCAAAGGGGCGTTGGTCGATGTCGCCCAAGGCACGATGATTGGCGAGCGCCTGCGCATTAGCACGCCCCAACCAGCAACCCCCGAGGCAGTTGCGCAAACGGTTCAGCAGTTAGTTCAACAATTAAATTGGCATGGCCCGATTGGCTGTACCTTTCCGGCAATCGTCAAGAATGGCTATACCCTCAGCGCCGCCAATGTCGATCAAACTTGGATTGGCGCGAACGCTGATCAATTGTTTGAGCAAGCGACTGGCTGCCCGTTTCATATGCTCAATGATGCCGATGCGGCAGGCTTGGCCGAAATGAAATATGGCGCGGGCAAAGAACATAACGGCGTGGTGATGATGCTGACCTTTGGCACTGGCATTGGCAGCGCCTTATTCGTCCAAGGCTTGTTGGTGCCAAATACCGAACTGGGCCACTTGGAAATTCGCGGCAAAGATGCTGAACATCGCGCTTCGGATCGGGTGCGCGAGGAAAAAGGCTGGGATTGGCCGAAATGGGCCGAGAAAGTCAACGAGGTTTTAGCCCGCATCGAAGCCTTATTTTCGCCCGATTTGTTGATTATGGGCGGTGGGGTGAGCAAGCGCTTCGATAAATTTGGCCAGTATTTGCAAACCAAAGCGCCCTTGGTTCCCGCCACACTGCAAAATAACGCTGGCATTATCGGCGCTGCCTTGGCTGCTAGCGAATTGTTCGAGCAGGGTCACCAAATTCCGAATGCCCACTAAAATGTGAGGCAACTTACAGCCTTGAGGATTCTATGTCAACGCTTGCTTTATTTAGTAGCCTAGCCCAAACTTTGCTTGCAACCACACCCTTTGAGCAGCGCATGCAGCATTGTTTTGGGCTGTTGGCGGATAGCTATCCTCAGCTTGATTTACGCTTAACCTTATTAAACGAGCCTGATGCTCGTCCGCAAGTGGTTTTGCCGTTGCATCGTACCAGCGCCGTTTGGGATAACACTCGCATGATGCAGGTGGTGCGGCGGCGACAACCAGTTGTGATCGATCAACACACTGCTCCGGCCTTGCCGCCAAGCCCATTTACCACTAGCGCAATTGTTGCTAGCGAATGGCAAGCCGATATGCAATGTTATTTGGGGCTGCCGATTCAATGGGAGGGCCGCTTGTGGGGGGTGTTGGAAGCTCGCCGCAATGGCACATTTAGCGCTAGCGAACGCACCTTATTGAGCAATTTGCTGCCCTTGCTGGCCACCGCGATCGGCGAAGCCCACTGGGGGCGACCGATTCATCATACCAGCAGCGAACAGCAGCTTGATGTACGGGCATTAACCCACGATTTAGAAATTGCGCCTGATGTAACCAGCTTGTTGACGACGCTCTTGCAACGGGCCATCCACAGTGTCAAAGCTAGTGCTGGAGCGATTAACTTGGTTGATCGTGAGCATGGCGAATATCGTTTGATTGCCTCGCAGGGCTACCCGCCAACCGCTGGGATTAGCGAGCGAACGTCGTGGCCTTGGAATGTTGGGGTGGTTGGGCGGGTGGCACGCACTGGCAAAGCCGCCTTGTTGACCGATATTGCCCACGATAGTGAATGGCAACTTTCTACCCCCGATGTGCGGGCCGAAATCGTTGTGCCCGTGCGGGTCGAGGGCGAGGCTTGGGCGGTGCTAGTGCTTTCGACCAATCGTGAGCCAATCTTTACAACCCGCGATCTCTATTTTATTCAGGCCTTGGCTGATGTGGCGGCGCGGCCATTGCAACGGGCAACCAGTTATAGCGAATTGCTCGAAGCCCGCATGCAATTGCAACAAACCTTGGCTAGTTTGCCGCTGGGCTTGGCCTTGACCGATGGCGAAGGCCGGATTCTGCGCACCAACCCTGCCTGGTATCAACTTTGGCAAATTGAGCAGCCTGCCGATGAAACTGCGCTGTATTTGCCGTGGGATATTTTGCCCTTGCTGCTCAAACGGCTTTCACACCCATTGGAATTGACTGATTTTTTTGCTGAATGCCAAGCCCAACCCGACGAAACCCTCGAATTAGCGCTACGTTTGAGCGAACCATTGCAAGATCTAAAATTGCGTTCAACCCCAGTCAAAGATGCGCAGCACCAAATTACTGGGCGCTTGGTGGTGATTGAAGATGTGACCCGCGAGCGTGAAATCGACAAGATGAAAAACGAGTTTGTGTCGGTGGTATCGCATGAATTGCGTACCCCGCTAACCTCGATTTTGGGCTATACCGAGTTGCTATTAGCGCGTGAATTCAAGCCAGTTGAGCGTCAAGAGTTCGTTCAAACTGTCTATGATCAGGCCAACCAACTTTCGAAGATGGTCGATGATCTGCTGAATCTTTCGCGCTTGGATGCAGGCCAGATCAAGCTGAATCGTTGGGTGGTATCGTTGCACCAAATTATTCGCGAAATTACCAAGCAACTCAACGAAACGCTGTCGGAAAAGCACCGTTTGTTAATTGATATTCCCGAGGGCATTCCGCCAATCTTTGCTGATAAAGATAAAGTGCGTCAGATTTTGACCAATTTGCTCTCGAATGCGATCAAATATTCGCCCAACGGCGGCCAAGTGGCCTTGATTGTGCGTGAATTGCGCAAAGTGCCGCCTGGTGCGCCGCCCTTGCCCAACGAGCGCTCGGTGATTATCGCGGTGCGCGATCAAGGTATGGGTATTTCCGAGGAAGATTTGCCCAAACTGTTCACGCGCTTTTTCCGGGTCGATAACTCGACCACCCGTAAAATTGGCGGTACAGGCTTAGGCTTATCGATCACCAAGGCCTTGATCGAGTTGCATGGCGGGCGAATTTGGGCCACCAGCACGCTTGGTCGTGGCACAACCTTTTGGGTAACCTTGCCAATTGCCACCGAGCTAGCCCGCCGAGGATGACCACAGAGCAAAGAGCATAGAGCATAGAACATAGGAATATGGCTATTGGCTTTTGGCTATCGGAACAATTGTTGGGATTATCATCAATATTTAACGCAGAGGTACAGAGAAGTAATGGCTATAGGCTATGGACTATTGGGCTAGCAGAACATGTTGTAGCGTTTCAAACAATAGCCTATCACCATTAGCCCATAGCCTATTCCCTTCGTGGATAAAAAATAATTCCTTACGAAACCACAACTACTTGTGACTCAATCATCGGGTGAGCCGATTGGGGATCGCGTACAGCGAAGCGTAGAATTAGCCAGGTGAGCAAACCACCAGCCGCCGCTACCGCAAACGTGTAATTGTAGCCCGCTGAATCAGCCAACCAACCGCCAATCAACGGTGCGACTAAAGTTGCTGGCGCAACCAAGGTATTGGCTAAGCCAATGTAACTTGGGCGTTCGGCGAGGCTGCCAAATTCCAAGGTCATAGCCATTGCCATCGTCCAAAAGGCTACGTTGGCCACGCCGGCAATCGCGAAAATCAGATAAAACCAACCCAAAGCTGGCGCGAGCCACGCTCCAAGGCCAGCAACTAAGGCTAACAATGCTCCGGCTTCCATCACCCGCCGATAGCCAATCCGATCGCCGAGCCAGCCCATAATTGGATTGGCGACAGTTTGAATGATTAAATAGAGCGCGGTCATAATCCCAGCGGTCTGATCATCAAGCCCAAAGCGTTGCACCGCATATACCGTAAAAAAGGCGGTCGCCATCAAGCTAAGCTGCGAGATGATGCGCGAAGCCAAAAACCAGCGAAAATTACGATCGCGCTTGAGAATATTGGCGATGCTGGCCCAAAAATCGCGTTGGCTACCATGGGTATGTTCTGGCTCGCGGCTTGGTTCTTTAGTCCAAGCTAAAAACGACCACGAAATAAACATCGCCACACCTGAAACTCCGAAACAGACTACAAAATCAAGTGGCGAGGGCAGTTTATCTAAAATTACGCCAGCCGCGACCGCGCCAACGCTAGCCAGCAAATTAGCAGCGGCGGATTGGACTCCAAAGAATGTGCCACGCCAGCGATGCGGCATAATTTTGCCAATCATGGTTTGCCAAGCGGTTGCAGTTAAGCCACCACCCAAGCCCTGCCAAATTAACAAAATATAGGCTAGCCACAAGGCTAATTCGCGGCCCAAATCAGCAGCAAACCAGGCAATCAAGGCCAAACCAAAAAAGGGTAAGCGCTCGTTGATTGTCATCAGCAGCACCATGGGTTTGTAGCGCCGCAGCGAGGCCACCCGCCGCGCAGTTAATAATTGGGGTAACTGCCAACCAACCGAGTGAATTGCCGAAACCAAGCCAATTAAGGTGGCCGAATCGGTTAAGGTATGCATAAATAGCGGAATAACCGTCACAAACGAGGCGATGCCCGTGGCCGCCCCAAAAAATGCCCCATCGGCCACATTTACAACCACATTATGCCGCACGTTGGCGTTGATATCCTGCTGCTCCATAACCTGCCTAGCTTTGCTTGCAAAAAACATGATATGCCAATATGCGCATTATAATCGTTCCGAGAACGTTTCCATCAGCCCAATGAATGATGCTCAATTACGCACATCTGTTCACAAACTATCACAAATAAGCTATGATGATGATGATCATTTTGAATTGAGGTGTGTGATGCAAGCACTGACAGTTATCAAAGGCTTATTGGCCTACAACGCCGATTTTGATCAACGGATATGGGGGAGCATTGAGGGCTTGAGCGACGAACAATTTTGCGCCGATTACCCCTATTCGCAAGGTTCGCTGCGCAATCATTTGGTGCATATTGCCAGCGTCGAACGGGCATGGCTCACAGGTTTGCAAACTGGTGAGCGGCCAAAACATCTTGATCCCTTGGAATATCCGACGATTGCCAGCGTGCGCGAGGTGTTTAATCAGATGCGCGGTCAAGTAATCAGCTATGTTGAGCAATTGAGCGATGAGCAATTGGCCGACATATTGCCAGGTATAAATTTGGCTCGCTGGCAGGTTTTAGTCCAACTTGCCAACCATGCAACCGATCATCGGGCACAAATCTTGCGAATATTGCATGATTATGGTCAAAAAACCTTCGATCAAGATATTGTGTTGCATTTTTGGGGACGTTAATTCGTGGTATGCTAACCAACGTTCTCAGCCTATAAACCCATAGAGGAGGCCACGTTGGGCACGCGAATTGCAAGCGCTTTGGTATTAGCTCCAGTCGTATTGATCATTGTGTGGTTGGGCGGTTGGTGGACAACTGGCCTAATTGCCGCCGCAGTCGTGATCGGCATCTATGAAATTCAGCGGATTTTGCGAGCTGGTGGCTATCATCCGCGTTTGCCATTAGCGATTGGCCTTGGTTTGGCCTTTGTGGCTGCGGCTGTAGCTCAACCACAAACTAAGGTTAACTTAACTGGTGCAGTTGTGGCCTTGGGCGCAATGGCTAGTTTGATCTATGAAATTAGTCGGCGTGAACGCACGGGCGCACTTGACGCTTGGGCAGCTAGTTTGGGTAGCGCAATTTATGCTGGCGCAATGCTTAGCCATTTTGTCTTACTCCGCGCCGCAACCAGCCCAACCCTCAGCGGCGGCCCACTCAGTTCGCTCAACATTGAAACGGGTGCAGCCTGGATCTACGCCACCTTCGCCGTGACTTGGGCCTCGGATACCGGAGCCTATTTTGCAGGCCGCAGCTTTGGCAAGCACAAAATGGCTCCCGTGCTTAGCCCCAAAAAAACCTGGGAAGGCTTTGTTGGCGGTACAATCGCTTCAATTGCTGCTGGAATTGGGATTGTAGCACTCTTAGGGATGCCATTAACCTTGGTTCAAGCAATTATTTTGGGCGTGATTGGAGCGGGCGGTGGTACGCTGGGCGATTTGGCTGAATCGTTGTTAAAACGCCAAGCCGGAGTTAAAGATTCAGGCAACCTGATTCCTGGCCATGGCGGCTTGCTTGATCGAGTTGATTCGCTGCTGTTTACTGCGCCACTAGTCTACTATGTGTTGGTGGCTTGGCTCTAAATCATTGGCTGAGCAACTGCTACGATAACCCTGCTCCTGTTTGGGAGTAGGGTTTTTTGTTACATTAGTGCTTAAGGGCATTTACAAATGGTTTAAAAATTGGTATATAGCAACCTACATAGTTTATTTTATGATTGGAAAAAGTAGTTAAGGAGTTTGCCAATGTTGCCAACCCGTTTATCACTCTGGCGGATACTGTTATTGTTCGTTGTTATGCAGTTAGTAATTTTGGGCGTTATCAGCCGAGCACCGATGGTCGCTGCCCATGATTCTGCTGCGCTTCTTGATCCATTTCAATTTACAACTGCTAACCAATCCTCATCAACCCAACTCCAAACCACCCAAGCGATCACTGGAACTTGGAATTCGCGTCTAGCTAATAACCTCAATATCCCAGGCACAATTACTAATTTGGTGTTTGCTGATGATGGCAGTTTAACGGCTTTGGGCGATTTCAACTACCTCAATGGTCAATTGGTTAATGGGCTTGCCACCATGAACCAGCAAGGCACGTGGCAAGGCTATGGGCTGCATGCTGATGATAGTGGCACGCTGGCTGCTGCGACCTATTATCACGATCAACTGTATCTTGGTGGACGGTTTAAGCGCTTAGCTGGAACGCCACTGAACGGAATTGCCCTTTGGAATGGCACGAATTTTGCGGCTGTTGGTAGTGGGGTTAGCCGTAGCGATGATACCGCTGCTCGGGTTGGGCAATTAGGCGTGATGAGCGATACGCTCTATCTAGCAGGCAATTTCAATCGCTTCAATGGTCAGCCAACGAGCGGGATTATTGGTTGGCGCAATCAACAGCTTGTGAGCATACCCAGCTATCCAATTGACGAAGTACGTGGAATGAAGATCGTTGACGATCGCATGATGATAACCCATACCCATCCTGGTGAAGAGCCATATGTGGTAAGTTATGCCTTGTGGCAAAACGATGAATGGATCGAGATGCCTTGGCCGGATTTTTCCCAACGCTATAATTTCCAATGGTTATTTGCTGGAAACGATGGTTTCTATCGTCCGATCTATAGCGATTCCAACCGCACCCATACCCAAGTACAAGTTTGGCAAACCGATCAATGGACGAATAGTATTTCAACGTCGCTCAAATTTACCTATATGAGCTTTACCCAACTTGCCAACCAGCAAATTTATGTAAGTGATAGCAAACAACTGTATCAACTTACGCCCGCTGCTTGGCAATTGGTCAACTTGCCAATGCAAATTCGCCGAATTGACACGCTTGCTGATCGTGATAACCAACTCTATTTAGCGGGCGATTTTACGCTCAATGGTCAACCAAGCAGCCTTGTCCGTTGGGATGGAACGCAACTTGAATCGCTTGCCACAACCATGCGCTATGCCAATGTTGCTAGCCTTGGCGGCCAGCAAGGCCAACCAATTGCCCATACCAACGATTACAACCCATTAATTGGCTTTGATCAACAGCTTTTTCGTTGGAATAGCCTTAGTTGGCAGCCGTTGTTACGCAAAAATGCTTCACAGCTGTTCCAAGTGCTCTCGGTTGATGATCAAACCAGCTATTTTGGCTCCGAGCACGCTATTACCACGACTAGCAGCATTGCGCGAAATCTGTGGCAAATTCAGCCCAATGGCACGCTGAGCGATGTCTTTGGCGCGAGCACAGCGATTAGTACTTGGACTATTTCAGGCTCGCAACTTTTAGGCAATTTGTATGGAGATTTCTTACAAGGGGTAGTTTTGATCAATCAAGGCCAAATTAGCAATCTTGCTCCTTATAACTATCCTTTAGCTATTCGCGATAAGGTCTTGATGACCGGAGATCAATTGTATGCGGTTGATCCAAGTGGTGAACGCGGTTATTGGCAGACGTACTTTAAACAGTGGGATGGGACAAGCTGGCAAGAAATTGCAATTTTGGGGATTACCGATAGCCAAAAAAGCTTGCAAATTGTTGGCTGGCGTGGCTCGCTTTACTTCCTTGAGCACAATCAGCTACGGCGTTTCAATGGCACAAGCAGTGATTTGGTTGCAACCTTTGATCAAGTGCCAAATGTCTTGGTGGCCGATGACGATGACTTTTTATATGTTGGTGGGCCATTCGAACGTGTCGATAGTGTTGCAACTGGCTCACTAGCGCGTTGGGATGGTACAAGCTGGCAAGGTCTCGATCAGCCAGCCAATGGCGAAATTACTCAAATTAGCGCCAACGATCAGCATTTGTATATTGCCGGCAAATTTACCCATGTTGGGGCAACTCCCTCGTTGGGTGTAGCGGCACTCAGCTTTGGGCCGCCCGAAAATACAACATATCTGTGCTATTTGCCGCAAGTTGTGCGATAAATAAGGCGTTGGTTAATCGCTGTTGATGCTGCCCAAGTGGGTTTGATTGATGGTACTTGATCAAACCCACTTGAGGTTTAACCTACTAGCTGCGATTATGCGGAAACCTCGACATAATGTTTTACACCTTTAATCCACAGCTTATTCACGTAGTTATCCACAAGCAGCTATGGTATAATACAAAGACGAAGCGGGAGCCAGCAAAACGGGCTTTTTTACCGCAAATTCTGAGTAAACTACACGCTCCCTTGACACACCAAGCTGAGAATAAGCGTTTTCTCTACCATAGCGATGGCCTAAAAACCACCTTTTGCACTCAATTTGTGTAAAGCATTTTTTGCTCTTTTGCCGCCAGTTTGTGGGCGGCTTTCGCTATGGGCAACTCTAGCCATAGAAGAGGTTTGTTATGAAAGATTTTGTCCATCTTCACGTTCACTCGGAGTATAGCTTGCTTGATGGCTATGCCACAACCAAGGCCATCGCCGAACGTGCGGCTGAACTTCAGATGGACAGCATCGCCATAACCGACCATGGTGTGATGTATGGCGCAATGGAGTTTTATGCCAACGCCAAAAAAGCCAATGTCAAGCCAATTATTGGCATGGAAGCCTATATCGCGCCCAACTCCAACAAAGATCCTATGGTCAAGGGCGGCAAAAATTATTATCACCTGCTGCTGATCGCTCAAAATGAGGTTGGTTATCGCAATTTGGTAAAATTGACCTCGCGCTCACATCTCGATGGTATGGGCAAGGGCATTTTTGCGCGGCCCCGGATCGATCGCCAGTTGCTTGAGCAGTATCACGAAGGCTTGATTGTTACCTCATCGTGTATTGCTGGTGAAGTGATTCAGCAAGTTCAAGCCAAGCAACGCCAAAAAGCCATCGAAACGGTGGCTTGGTTCCGCGATTTATTCGGGCCTGAAAATTATTTCATCGAATTGCAACTGCACAACAATACTCCAGAACTGGTCGAAATTAACGAAGAACTGGTGCGAATCGCCAATGAGATGCATGTGCCCTTGGTCGCAACCAACGATACCCACTTTGTGCGCCGTGAAGATCTCGATACCCATTCGCGGGTGATGGCGATGGGCTTCAACTTGACGCTCCAAGAGTTGTGCTCGAAAAATTATCAAATGGACGAAACCTACCACATTATGTCGGGCGACGAAATGTGGGATCGTTACAAAATCTATGGCACGGCTCCGATGGAAAATACCCGTCGAATTGCCGATATGTGTAACCTGAAACTGGATTTCGGGCGGGTTGAATTGCCTGAGTTTGATATTCCCGAAGGCCACGATGCTGCTTCCTATTTGCGTCTGATTTGTGAAGAAGGTTTGATCAAGCGCTGCAATGGCAATCCCACTGAGGAATATGTGCAGCGGCTCAGCTATGAACTTGACGTAATCAATCAAACTGGGTTCCCCGATTATATGTTGATCGTTTGGGATTACGTTAAATTTGCCCGCTCAAATGGGATTCCATGTCTGCCCCGGGGTTCGGCGGGCGCTTCGTTGGTGCTCTATTGCTTAGGTATCACCGATGTTGATCCGGTGCAGAACAAGCTGCTGTTTGAGCGCTTTCTCTCGCCCGAACGCTTGGAGATGCCCGATATCGATACCGACTTTGCCGATGCTCGGCGTGGCGAAATTCTCGATTATATTGCGACCAAATATGGCCGTGAAAATGTCGCTCAAATTATCACCTATGGAACGCTGGGAGCCAAAGCAGCCTTGCGCGATATGGGTCGGGTGCTTGATATTCCGCTCAGCGAGGTTGATCGGGTTGCCAAATTAATTCCAACCTTGCCTGTGGGCATGACTATTGCCAAATCGCTGGATAAAGTACCCGAACTGAAGCAAATTTACGATACTGACCCCAAGTTGCGCGAATTGATGGATTGGGCACGCAAAGTTGAAGGGCGGATGAAGAGCGTCGGCACCCATGCCTGTGGGATTGTAGTTAGTCGGCATCCGCTCGAAAACATGGTGCCATTGCAGCGTACCACCAAAGATGAACACGCCGTGATGGCGGCTTTTGAAGGCCCGACCTTGGCGAAAATGGGCTTGCTCAAAATGGATATTTTGGGCTTGACCAACCTATCGGTCGCCGCCGAGGCTTTGCAACTAATCGAGCAAACCACTGGCCAAAAAATGTGGCTCTCGGATATTCCACTCGAAGATAAGAAAACCTTTGAAGCCCTAGGCCGTGGCGAAACTGTCGATGTCTTCCAGCTTGAATCGGCAGGCATGACCCGTTATCTCGTACAGCTCAAGCCTACGCGGGTTGATGATTTGTACGGTATGGTGGCGCTGTATCGACCAGGCCCGCTGGAACAAATTCCTGTCTACATTCATAACAAAAATAATCCTCACGCGATTAAATATATTCACCCGATTCTCAAGCCAATTCTTGAAGATACCTACGGGGTTATCGTTTATCAAGAGCAAATTATGCAATTGCTCCAAGCAGTTGCCGAATATACGCTTGGTGAAGCCTATATCGTGATTAAGGCCATCAGCAAGAAAAACAAAGAGTTGATGGCGGAAAACTCGGTGCGGTTCAAGGAAGGGTGTTTACGCAAAGGGCTAACCCAAGCTCAAGCCGACGAATTGTGGGAATTGATTCTGCCATTTGCGGGCTATTCATTCAACCGTCCGCACTCGACGCTTTACGGTCTGCTCTCATATCAAACGGCTTGGCTCAAAAACAATTATCCAACCGAATATATGACTGCCACGCTCTCGGCAGCTTCGGGCGAGATCGATGAAGTGGCCAAGAGCGTTGCCGAAGCCTCGCGCTTGGGCGTGGCCGTTTCGCCGCCTGATGTCAATGGTAGCAAAGAAGGCTTTACGATTGTTGATATTGCAGGCGAATTGCCTGAAGGCATCAAATACAAGCGCGGGATTCGCTTTGGCTTAAGTGCAATTCGCAACGTAGGGGTTGGCCCGATTCAGGCCATTTTGAAAGTTCGCGACGAAAGCGGCCCATTCAGCAGCATCGAAGATTTTTGTGCGCGGGTCGATCGCGGTGTGCTTAATAAGCGGGTGATGGAAAGTTTGGTCAAATGTGGCGCGATGGATTCGTTGCCTGGTACCCGTCACCAAAAACTAGCAATCCTTGATCGGGCGATTAGCGCCGGCCATGAAACCCAAAAAGCCCGTGAAGCAGGCCAAAATAGCCTGTTTGATATGCTGGGTGGTGGCGAACAAACGAGCACTCCGACGATCTCACCAATTCCCTTTCCGCCAGCTGCAACTGGCCTCGAAATGCAGCGCGAATTGCTGAATTGGGAAAAAGAGCTGTTGGGGATGTATATTTCTGAGCATCCCATGGCCCAAGCGCTTGAGAATGCTCCACACGATCCAGGTCGGATTAGCCTTGGCATGATCGATAAAAAGCACATTGGTACAACCATCCGCCTGATTGGTATGATTAACAATACCAAGCGCATCCAAACCAAAAAAGGCGATTCGATGCTGGTGGGCAAGGTCGAGGATCTTGAGGGCGAAATTGAATTTGTGGCCTTCCCGCGCACCTTGGAGCAATATGCCGAGCTGCTGGTTGATGATGCAATCGTGCAAATTACGGCCAAAGTTGACAATCGCCGCGATGAAATGCAATTGATGCTTGAATCGGTCACAGCTTTCAAAGTTGAACAAACAACCAACAAAGCTGCACCTGCGGCGACGGTAGCGGTGCGGCGTTCGGTCGGCGCTGTCGAGGCCATGCCCGAATATCTTGATGATGGCGCACCAATGCCTGAGGAACCATTCCATGAAGATGTGTATGTTGAGGTACGTCCAACTATGAGCACACCCAGCGTTAATTCAGCCCCAGCGAATGGCAATGGCTATGCTGCAAGTAATGGCAATGGCAACGGGCATTATTCCAATGGCAACGGCAATCATAGCAATGGCAATGGCCACGCCGAAGCCGCCCCCGCCGCCGTTACAATTGTGCCACGACCACGACGTAAAGTTAGTGTTGCGCCAACTGTAGCGCCTGAGGATAGCAGTAACGTGGCGATCGCCAGCGGGCCGCGTTATCATCTCCACATTTATTTGCCACGCTCAGGCAACACCGAAACTGATATTCGGCGCATGCAAGAGATTGATCGGGTGTTGCGCGGCTATGAAGGCGACCAGCCAATTACGATCTATTTGCCCAATCCAATGGGCCAAGTGATGTTAGAACCAAGCTATCGCATCAATCCCCAAGAGGGCTTATTGAGCAACCTCTACTCAATGCTCGGCCAAGAGAGCGCAGTGCTCGAACAACTCTAAAAACCAACCAATTAGCGTATTTGGAGGGTCGAATGGGTGTTTATCATTTTATGGGTGTAGGATTTTCGGTTGGAGTAGTAACTTGTGCCGTTGATTATATTGAAAAAGCTTTAGAACTGAATAGAAAACCGAATCGATTAGAATCGATCCAACGTTTGTTTAAAAATAGTGGTGGTCATAACCACTCGGAACAAAACTCAGGTAGTATTGAAGCATTAGTTTTATTTTCAAGCTCAGAGGTTATTAATCGCCAGAAAAAAGCGTATTCGTATATTGGAAATAAAAATCCATCATATGTACGCGATGAGATTAACCAACAACTAAAAAATGTCTGGCGTAGTTATGATCAACAAGAGGGACGTAAAGTATTTTGGTGTGAATTAGATATTGATAATTTTCAAGAATGCTTTAATCGAATTATTGATGTTACTTATCGCTTTGCCCCGCCACATAAACAAGGTAAGGAAATCTGGTGTAATCTTACAGGTGGCACAAATTCGATCAGTTTGGCACTAACATCGATGGTTCAATTAACTTCACGATCCACTGTTCAATATTTGATATCACAACGCAATGATTATCGTGAATTTGTTCAAGTCCCACCAACTATTTCTATTAACCCCAATCGAGATAATTACTTTAATACGCTTCCTTTTATTAAAACAGCAATTGACACAGTTGGTTTATTTAGTATTCTGATGGATCTTGAAAAGAAACCAATGAAATCAAAGGAACTATATTCTCGTTTTCAACAAGAGCATCCCTTATCAACGATTGATGAGTCTATTTTTGTTAAGACCTATTTACTGAAATTATATGGACTCAGTTATATTGAACGTGATGAGGACGAAAATAATACTATTACAGATGTAGGCGAATATTTTTTAAATAATATGGATAATTTATCAAAAATTTGGGAAATGGAAGATCGGCTTAAAGCACGAGACTTAGTTGAAGAATCAAAAACTTGGTCTTGGATGACCGAAGACAACCTAGACAAATAACCCATTAACCTAAAAGGCAGGGGCGATCGAATTCGATCGCCCTTGTTGCATTTTAGCCTATGGATAGGGATGCTGAGTTGGTTCGGGTCGGGGCGTGCGGGTTGGTTGTGGCTGTGGATAGGGGTTGGCCGTCGGTTGCGGCTGCGGTGTGCGGGTTGGCTGCGGCTGTGGATAGGGATTGGCCGTCGGTTCTGGCCGTGGTGTGCGGGTTGGTTGTGGCTGTGGATAGGGATTCGCCGTCGGTTCTGGCCGTGGCGTGCGGGTTGGTTGTGGCTGTGGATAGGGATTCGCCGTCGGTTCTGGCCGTGGCGTGCGGGTTGGTTCTGGTTGCGTTCCAGTTGTTGGTTGAACGCTAGCTGTTGGCTGAATTACAAGCGTTGGTTGTGTACCAGTAGTTGGCTGAGGATAAGGATTGACTGGCGAGATGTTGGTTGCGGTTGGTGCTGGGCGTGGCGTTAATGTTGGTTCTGGTCGCGGCGTGCGGGTTGCAACCAAGGTTTGGCTTGGAGTTACTGGCACGGGTGAGGCGATTTTGGTTGGTTCAGGCCGTGGGGTACGGGTCGCAACGACCACCATTGTTTTAGTCGGCTGAGGATAGGCGGCTGGACGCGTAGGCGTGGCTACCGCAGTGGCAGTTTTGGTTTTGGTTGGTTCTGGGCGCGGCGTGCGAGTGGCTGAAGCGATCAAAGCAGTTGCTGTAGCTTGTGGTCCTGGATAGTTGCTGGAATTTTGAGTTTGTTGGGTTGTTTGGCTACAACCTGCGATTAACAATAATCCTAGACTGCTTACGAATAGCGTTAATTGCTTGCTTGAAATCGATCGAAGATTGAACATTGAATACTCCTTCACCAAAATAGTATTGCTATTGAGAGAAACGAAGTATTCAATTAATCGATATGGAGATTGAGTGGTTCTTTAATCCTATATTTGCCATATTTAATTATTACCACTCGTACAAAAATCGAAAACACTTATTTAATCTTTAGTACTATTTTTAGAATAAAGCAGCCAGATTTCAGATTGATCTGACTGCTTTATAATTTCTAAAGTGTTGGAGTTGGCGTTTTTGTTGCTTCAGGGGTGCGAGTAGGCCAAGGGGTGCGTGTTGCCAATGGAGTTCGAGTAGCAAGTGGGGTAGGCCAAGGGGTGCGGGTAGACTCAGGTGTGCGGGTGATCGGCACACGGGTAGCTTCAGGTGTGCGGGTAGGCCAAGGGGTGCGGGTTGCTTCGGGTGTGCGGGTAATTGGCAAGCGGGTAGCTTCGGGCGTGCGCGTTGCCAATGGAGTTCGAGTAGCAAGTGGAGTAGGCCAAGGTGTACGGGTAGCCTCGGGCGTGCGGGTAATCGGCACACGGGTTGGTTTTGGTGTGCGGGTAATTGGCACATGAGTTGGGCGGGGTGTACGAGTTACAAACGGCACGCGAGTCCGGGTTGGCATTGGGTATGGATTATCGACACCATGGTCTAGGGAGCTGGTTTTGCCGCTGGCTTGGCTCAACCCTGCAAACATAAAAATGATTACAAGGCTGGCGAGCAAGATTTTGAAACGCCATTCGTTGGTTGGTTTTGCTGACATGGGTGGCTCCTTCTGTTGCGATTCTGCTAGGTAAAACGTGAGGAGTGCTTTTTCGCTATGGCTTGCTGATAGACCATTAGTCCTGTATTGGAAAGGTTTTCATTACAGGCTAAATTTAAACAACGGCTCTTTTTCACCAAGATACCATTGCCGAAGTTCGGTTGAGCGAGCAAGGGTATGCAGGGCACGATATTGCAACGATTTAACCGCATATTCCGTTCGGCCAGTATAGGCAGCGACTTGGGCACTGGTGTAATGGGCAAAAAAGCGTAGATATACCACTTCGCGTTGATCGGGCGTGAGTGCGGCTAAAGCATGGACTAACGATGCTTGAATTGCGTGCAACTCACTAATTGCAGTTGGATCAGAGTTGGCCAGCGCGGTTGCCTCGTTGAGTGGTTCATAGGCTTGGCGCTGGCGTTGGCGATAGCCATCGGTGAGCAGATGCCGGGCAATTTGAAAGAGCCAGCCAGTAAAGGCCAAATCGGCATGCTCGAGCGGCAAATTGAAGTGTGGCAGATGCTCCACCACTCGCAACCAAAGTTCACTGCTCAACTCCTCAGCCAGATCAGCACTGCTGCAATGAGCATAGAAAAAGCGCAGCAAGGCATTGCGATAATGCTCATAGATTTGGACGAACGCACCTCGGTCGGCTTGTTTGGCAGCGATCAGCAGGGGAATCAGTGCAGCATTAGCCAATGTGTTCATACATGTGCCCATTCAACATAATTCAATCAATCAGGCTTAGGCTACGGCTTAATCGCCAAACTGCCTATAGCCCTAAAGGCATATTTCGCTAACACTACAAGGCACTTACCAGCACTGTACTACTACTAGTTCTAACAAGGACTGGCATGGGTAGTCCGGCCTGTTTAATTGCTGGCAACTGGCAGATACACCCGCCAATACTGGCTCTTTTGGCTCAAAAACAGGCTATTGGCGCTATTCCAATTGCTGGCAAGATAATTATCGGCGGCTGGGTTGGTATGAAAATAATCATCATTACCACAATCGAAAATATCGCGAATGCTATGTTCAGGGCAGGCAATTTCTAAATCTGGATACGACGGCGCATCGGAGTAGCACATAATGTCCCATTCATCGGTGCAATGCCAGCTATTGGTTGTATGCGGCGCACTTGGCTGAACTCCACCAATCATATGCATATGTTCGTGGGCAACCACGCGAACATTCCAACAGCCAGCGTCGATCCGCGCATAGGCCACGCTGTGATTATTCAAATTGGCGCTGCTTGCTTGAGTATCATGCTGCACTGTGGCAATCCCACAGTAATATCGTGCTTCGACAAACATCAGATATTTGCGATCATCTCGATTGAATCCTTGGGCTGCTACGGCGTTGATCGTTGCCCCAAAATCATCATCAGCCACTGGCGGAATGACCACATGCTGCACGTCAATTTGGCAGGCTTGGTTGAGTTGCCAGCGAATATGGCGTTGGCCACTGGTGAGTTGGGCACTTTGGTTATAAATTTCGTCAACACCTAATAAATGCTTGCGCAAAACGGGTGCGATGATTGGGCTATTGTCTTGGGCATCGCTAGCCCGCACATATAAAACTTGAGTTCGATAATCGTTGGTACTATCGTCAAGGCAAGGTTGGGATGATTGCTCTATTGACACATGTATTTGATTGTTAGGATAAATTAATTCATTAGCCCAGCTCTTAGCCATTTGTGGCTCAGGCGAATCCGGGCCGTGGGTGCACAAATCGCTGGCTTTCACGCGAAACATCGCACGACATTTGCCAGCATCTTCCCATACCAAATTTGTGTAGTAAAGGTTCAGCCAAGGCTGATCGATGAAGCGCCGAGTTGGGGTGCTCGTGGTTGCTTGTGACGCTGTTGGCATAAGCAAGATTATGATGATCAGTAAGGCTAAGAATGAACTTGAACGATACATAAGATGCCTCCATTTGTTTACTCTACCTGAGATAGAGCCACAATGGGGGCATTTTGGGCGGGTACTACAGCTAAAATCACCATAAAAGCCTAACGCCACCATGAATCGGTGGCGTTAGGCGAGCTATTGCTAGGGAGTTGTAGAGAGCTTATTGATTAGCTTTGCGGCGGGCTTCGCCTTTAAGCTCTTCGGCGACACCTTCAGCTTGCATTTGTTCGTTGTTCAACAAATCGCCGGCTACTTGTTTGAGGTTGCCTTTGGCTTCATCAGCCATACCACCGAGACGTTCGGCAGCTTTGGCGGCCTCTTGGCGAGCTTCGCCTTTGAGTTCAGTGGCGCGGCCTTCAGCTTGCATTTGTTCGTTATCTAAGGCATCGCCAAGGCGTTCTTTGGCATCGCCATATATTTCTTCAGCCTTACCTTTGATCCGTTCGCCTAAGTTACTCATTGCTAACTCCTTTGTTATCACTAGAATCATCTGTCTTTTACACAATTCTATAAAAGCAAATGCTGTGCCACGACTACTGTTCAGGAGTGTTATACATCAGCTTAAATACGCGATAAGATGCGGTCAGGGTAATAAAGATGCCCACGAAAAACAGGCGAATCGGCCATCTAAGGCTATTAGTTCGGTCTGGGTCGAAAATCAAAAAGCCCGCAATCAGCATTAATATCACACCTAAAAGAACGCTGGCCCCTTCGAGAAGTATTCGGTTTAGGTTGCGCTTAACTGGGCGAAACTGTTCGGGGTAGTGGTATACCACCCCTTGCAAGAGCATATCGGCATGCTCAAGCGTGCAATGAAACATGCTCATGACCGACTGAATTTGCTGATCTCGCGACATAGAACTTTTAAGAATGTTAACAATTTGATGTAGATCGGCTGGTTTAAGCGTTGGCTTGGGTGGTGCGGCTGGTAATTGATACGCAGTACTTGGCGCTGAATAGCTTGGACTTGCAGCCACAGAACTGCTTGGCTGTGGTGGCGCAACCGATGTTGGGAGACTGAGGATTGGCATTGGGTTATTCCATGCCTCGGCTTGTTCCCATGGCAAAATTACTTCAGGCTCAGCTATTGCTATTGGCGGTGAGTAGCCATAACGCTGAGCACGCTCCAAACAATCTTGACGTTTTTGAGGGTCGTCAAACGTTTGAGCTAAATGCCACCATGCTTCGCCATTTTGAGGATTAGTCCGCACAAGCGTAATCAATTGCTGTTGCGCCAAGGGATAATTGTGTTTATGCAATGCCTGTCGGGCAGTCTGCATCAGATCCATTGTCATAGCACACTCTCTCAATCACAATATAGAATTTAAGTATTTCGATATTGGCCAAAACGCGATTGCCATTTAGCCTGATCAAAGCTGATTGAATCGTGGATTGTGATCATTGGGATGGTATCGACCAATGATGCTAGCATCCGTTCTTTTGCCGCTTGGCAAAGCACAATCCACAAAATGAGCCTTGAATCAACGCCATTGTAGCATAGTAGCCTTGCTTAACCCTCCAAGCAATAGCTGCATAAATGGTATACTTACTCCGCTTGCCATCGTGAGATGATGGGAAGACAACAAATCCAATCCTGCATAGTTGTTTATATACCCTCCTTCAGTACCTCTGAGACGGCTTATAAGAGAAGGGAAAATTTAATGAAACTAGCTAAATCATTAACGATGCTGGGGTTTATTAATAGCCTATTACTTGGCTTGGCAATTCGTGGGATGTATCATATCTATGCTGTGCTTGCATTTCCCTACGACATTGCTAATGGTGAAGGGTTTGTGTTACGTGATGCGGCGCTGTTGTTTCAAGGTGAGTCGATTTATCAACCAGTTGATCGTAGCCCCTTTCTTGTATCCAATTATCCTCCATTGTTTCCGTGGATCGCCTCAAAATTAATGCTGATCACTGGGCCATCATTTATTGCAACCCGCCTTGTATCAGCACTTGCGTTTATTGGAATTGCGGTTCTGATCGTTTGGTATTTGCAGCGCAAGCATATGCCAATTGGCTATAGCCTTTTTGCTGGATTGATATTCTTTAATTCAATCTACGTGTATTACTGGAGTGCTTGGAGCCGAGTCGATGGTTTGGCAGTCTTTTTTAGTTTAGCCGCCGTTATTGCGATTGATCTGAACCAAAATAGCCGCTCGGCACTGTTTGCCGCAATCGCATGTGTTGCGGCGGTTGCAACCAAGCAGAGTGCCCTTTCAGCACCTGCGGCAATTGCGATCTATCTCCTAATACGTGATCGTAAGTTATTGCTGATCTTTTTAGGAGCTTGGGGTGGCTTGCTTATTCCAGCGGTGCTTTGGTTGAATTACGCTACGCAGGGTGAATTCTTACAGCATATTATTACCTACAATCAATTGGAATGGTATCCACGGGTATTTCTTGGTCAGTTAAAGAATTTTATGACTACCCACTTTCTCTTTTTATTAGCTTACGTCTATTTTGTCGTTCATTATTTCAAACGTGAACGATTGCTGATGCTCTATGCAACATTGGCGTTGATTACCACAGTTACGACTGGGCGTGATGGAGCTTCAACCAATTATTTTATTGAATCGATCGCGATTACCGCAATGATGATAGCTTTTATGCTGAACGATCAACTCGAAAAACCGACTATTCCGCGATTACGCGATGCGGCGATCGGGCTGCTATTGATTCAGATTTTTTGCTTTGCCTTTCCAACGCTTAAACCAGTCGCCTTGTTTAATAAAAACACGTTTGAATTTGGTTTGAACCCAACTCAGGCCGATCTTCAAGCTTGTAATCAACTCAATCGTTATATTCAACGAGCAGCTGGCCCAATCCTAGTGGAAAATCCTGGCTTTGCAGTGATCAATAACAAAGAGGTGATTGGTAATGCAGCTGTACTAAAATTTTTTCGACGTAAAGGCTGGAATGAACCAGTTGATACCTTTATTCAAACGATTGATGCCCAAGCGTATGACCTGATTATTTTCCAAGGCGAAGCCTATGATCTAGATGTATTACAAGCAACTGATCGCAGCTATCACCAAGTGGCTCGGATCGATTGTCTTGGTGAATATGAAATTAAAGCCCGTAACCAATAAATATGCAATTAAACGTAACGAGCATAAATTTGATGATTCATGATGTGAAAAATCTCGCCTGATCCCTCAGATTCTATGCTTGATGCTCGCGTTGCGCGATTGGCATCAGCCGATAGAGCGTAAATACTTGCGATATGCCTTTGAGATTGTGAGTGAAAGGTTCGCTCAGCAGATCGTGTTGGCTGAGCATTGCCCGCACTCCCGCCGATTCCATCACATCGGAAGTCAAGACTACATCATCACCAACACTCAGGCCTTGAGCACGCGCCGCAGCATTGACGGTTGTGCCAAAGTAATCAAGCACTTCGTTGGCATTAACCGCAATACAAGTTCCTGTATGCAAGCCAATTTTGATTACAATTGGTGGCCGTTCAGGGCGAGCTTGGTTGGCTTGCTGCATATTGTGATGGATTGCCAAGGCTGCCGCAACGCCATCGCTTGGGCTTGCAAACACCGCCATCACTGCGTCGCCAATCGTTTTTACAATCGAGCCGTTGTGCTGTTCGATCGCCTTGAATAGCACATCGAAATGGTCGCGCACCATGGCATAGGCGCTTGAGTCGCCATGTTTTTCATACATCGGGGTTGAATTTTTAATATCGCTAAATAAGATTGTCAGATTTTTGATTGCCAAGCCCAAGCCAGGTGCTAGCACTTCTGATGAGAATAATGAGCGAAATTCAGGTAAAGTCGAAACTAATGAGGCACTGACCCGACCAACGCCCCAAGCATCGTGCTCGATAATCAACAGTTGTTCGCGATCAGTGGTGTTATGCACATTCAGAATTACTGGTTGATTTGCCACATTTAATGCTGCTTGGTCTGGGCCAGTGGTAGTTAAATTGATCGTGGCATTGGTTGCGCCAGTAGTTTGGGCTTGAATCGTGCAGCGTTGCTCTATCCCCAACATGCGCAAGCGATAGCCACCAGTGCCAAGCTGAACCGATAATTCACGCTGTTCGTTGGGTTTGAGCCGTGCTTGGGCAACGATATGCTCATTCAAAGCTGGCGAGCCAAGCGCACAGAAGGTTGCATTGCTAGCACTGCGCACTTTGGGATTAACCGAAAAACGCAATTCAACATACTCATCAAAATTGAGATCGTAGCGAATATTGCATACTTCACAATGGGCAGTCGCGGTTAGATCGCGTAAATGTGGTGAGGGTTCGCGGGCAACCCGACAATTAGGGCATAACACATCCCAATTCATATCGAGCAGGCCCGTCCAGGTAGCATATAAAAAGACGCGGAGCAGGCTAAGTCGTTCAGCGCCCCAAGCATCAGCCAGCACAAATGGCCGCATGGTCGCAACATCTTCATCGCGTTGGGTTTGAATCAGCTCAAACAAACGATCGATTAATTGCTGATCGCAAGGTAAATCGCGCATGCGGTTGCGTAACTCTTGCAACACATTACGATTGGTGCGAACTTTGCGAGCTGGCGGGAAATAATTGGTGGCATTAGGCTTTTGGGCCACTGAGCGAAAAAAAGCCGCTTGCCCAGTAATCATCTGATTGGCAATAAACCAACCAACCGGATAGCCCAGCAGATTTTTTGGGAAAACATGGACAAAGGTTTCAACTTCGGTGCTAATCGAGGTATGCGGGACGAGAATTGTGCCACCGATCAAGCGATCTAACGGCGGAAAATGCTCAAAAACTCGTTCAACCCGCAGCTCTTTTTGATAAATCCATTCAAAGGGATGTTCGACCCATTGCACTGGCAGACCATATTGACGCGCATTACCAACCACCTCGCGCACGCCATCGCTGCGGGTTCGTTCGCTATAAACTAACGGTGGCAGGCCAACGGCATGGTTAACTTTGCTGGTTTGAGCCGCAATTTCCCAAACCTCAGCCAATCCTAGTGGCACGATAGTCGATTGTTTTAGGCGAAACGGCTTAAGCGCCATTATGCCCCTCCCTTACAGCCGAGTTGGGTCGATCCTAGCGGCATAGGCTGGTACTGTGTGAACTCCACGCACCAACAAACTATTGCCATGAATCCCAATCACCAGATAAATTGGCCCGAAGCGAGCCTGTAAATCATCGGGATCAAAGGCTAATTCATCGACACCTTCAGATTGCATCCATTGTTGACCAAAGGCACGCCAAGCCACATCAGTCACCGGCGTTTCATCAACACTTTCCAAGCCCAACAAATCAAACAGCATATAGCTTTTGAAGCGTTTTTCTTCCCGTTCAAACATCGCATGCACTTCGTGGGCTTGAATTAAGCATAACGAGCGTTCGCGGCGTTCAAGCACCGCCGTCGGATCTTGGTCGAGATGCTCAGGCAGAAACTTAGCATAGCGTTCTGGTGTGATATGCCGCAGCAACTGTTTGCTGGAAGCAGCACTGATCGCCCATTGCTCAACAAATGGCGGTTGTGGATGCGGCTCCAAGCCTTCCCAACGCACGACATCACCAGGTTTGATCAACGAACCATCAGCCAACGTCAGATCGCTCAATTGGAGCGGGCCATCAGCCCGCACAATATCGATCCACACCCGACCAGTAATCGGGTGAGCTTCGGTGCTCATGCCAGCTAAGGCCACACCTTTTTTCACCCGCGATACTGCCAAAACCAGCAAATCTATTGGTTGCGCCATAACGTTTAAACCATTGTCCAATGAGTGAATCTTGCACCATTATGGTGAAATCTTGGGTCATTGTCAATTTGGCTAGGGCGTTGGCTGCCACAATCAAATGGCATCCAGCACCTATTTTTCTAACAGTTGCCGAAACTCGCGTGAACGTTCCCATGCTTGCGGGTCACTTTTCGATAACAAGGTACAAATTACCCGTTTTTGATCACGATTAAGCGAATCGGCTCCGGTTGCGACTGCCCGCAGCGATAAATCAGCATCAGCTCCTGGGCCGCTCAGATAATCTTCCAAAAACGAATTAGGTTGTTGCGGCAAGTAGTATTGAAGTTTAAACGTTTGGAGCGTTTGAAAGATTTCGGTGATCACATGGGTAAATTGAATCGCAAAGACCGCAGCACCACGCGGCGCAGGAATTTCGCGATATTTGCCGACAACCAAGGGCGGCGAAGTTTCGCTAAACATATATTCATCGTAGGCTTCAACCATCACCCCAGAATCACTGAACAAGAGCGTTGCCCGTACCACTGTTTTACGCCAGAGCCGCATACAATCCTCCGAACAATCGTGTGTCGAGTACAACAATGTTGGACGCTATCGCCACGATAGCGCCTGCTCCTTCGATTGTCCTCTATTCTACGCCTTTTTTAGATCAGGCTTTTGGCTCTGATAGATCCGATGCAGGGCTAAACCCAACTGTAATGCCAGCCGATCGGGTGCGCGGTCGAGATGATGCGATGTAATATTTTCAATTCGACCAAGCCGATAGAGGAGGGTATTACGGTGAATATGCAGCGCTGCTGCGGCCTGACTATGGTTGCCAAGATAAGCAAAGAACATTTGTAGGGTGTACAACAGGTCGCCATCTTGTTTGGCATCGTGAGCAGCTAATGGGCCAATCGTCCGATCATAAAACATTCTAGCACGAGCTGAGTCTGCCACACTCAGTAGTAGCCGATAAACGCCTAATTCAGCCCCACCGGCTAACACGCCTGCCCCTAGTAATTCGCGGCCTAAGCGTAATGCACCAATCGCCTCGGCCCAAGCTCCTGACCAGGCACCATTTTCCGAGGCAATGCCAAAGCCGCCATCAAGCACCCAGCTGGCTTCATGCAGGGCGCTGTGCACTTCGCGCAACCGCTGCTCAGGGTTATCAAGGCTATCGATCGGCATGGCCAACACAATAATTCCATCGTGATCAGCAATAAACGCTGGATAGCGCAAGCGATCGCAGGCTCGGCGCACTGCCGCCATCACCCGATCGATCTGCAAGGAATCTTGTGGGCGTAAAGCAGCTAGGGCATAAGCTGAATCGAGCAAAATACCTTGCTCGGCTGCCCGCCGTTGGCCAGGCACATCCAAGGGAATGCCTGCTAACAACGATTCAAGCACGCTACCGCGCAAACGATCCTCGGTGGCTTCGATTGCCCGTTCTTTATCGAGTAGCAACGATAATGCGGCTGAGCCTTGCTCGAGCGCCCCTGCATCCCACGGATGGCTGCCAATGCTGCCCAAAAACCCCACGCGATGGCCATCAAGCAGCACTGGTACGGTGGTTGGCATGCCCGCATCAGCTGGGAAAACCACACTATGACCAGTCCAGAGTTCAAGCATGCGTAAAAGCGTTGTGCGTCCTTCACTCAGGCCATTCGTGGTTAGAGCACTGTAGAGCTGAGCTGCACGACGCTCGTATTGAGCCTCGGGATCAGAGAGCAAGCGCTCGCTTTCACGTTGCACCATGCGCAAATCGGCGTTATGTGGCAATTCAAACAAGGTAATATTGGCGGTTTCGGCCGCCGCAACTGCTCGTTCATCAACCATTCCGGTGAGGCCAACCGCCAACACCGAAGTCCCATTCAAGCGCTCAATCAAGCGAGCCAATGAAAGCCGCAACGAATCCAAGACGGTTGTACTAACGAGCACAACTTCGGAGCCAGCAAGATCGGGGAGCGCTGGTTGGGTTGGACGTGCCAGCACAACTGCCCGCACTGCAAGGGTGTTGGCCTCACCAGCTCGCAGGCTGGTTGTTGGTGGTAAGGCCAAGCGCCAAATTTCATATAGAGTTGCCACGGTCGATACCTAAACTTGGCGACGATTTTGGTTAAAAATCGCCTCTCTAGCAATTTGCACAATCTGATGCTGAATTATGGCATAGTGTGGCAACTCATGCAAGCGCTTCCTTGGCTTTCAATTGTTAAATTTGTGAATAGCTTTGTGCACATTGTATAGAGCTTAAGCAAACACCACCGTCGTGCGGAACGGTGGTGTTGCAATCGGGAGCCAAGCAATAATTTAGAACGGCAAGTCGTCTTCGTCGGTTACGACTGGCTTGCGTGAAGCTGGCCGCGTTTGGGTTGCGGCTGGCGCGGCGCTACGAGCTGGTGCTTTGGCGGGAGCAGCACTACCACCATTGCCATTGCCGTTGCTGCGAGCAGGGGCAGCAGATCGGACAGCGGCAGGTCGGGCAACTGGAGCTGGTTCAGGTGGGCTGGCCCATTCTTCTTCTGGCTCCTCGGCGTTATAGGCCATGCCCTCGCGCCGACCATCGAGAATAATCATATCATTGGCCACAATCTCGGTTTTATAGCGAGTTTGACCGCTTTGTTCCTCAACCCATGATCGGGTTTGGGAGCGGCCTTCGATATAAACGCGAGTGCCTTTATTTAAATATTGGTTACAAATTTCGGCGAGTTTGTTCCAAGCGACGATTGAAAACCATTCAGTGTCTTCGCGTTGTTCGCCTTCAGCAGTTTTCCACGAGCGGTTTGAGGCCACCCGAAAGGTGGTGACAGCAGTGCCTTGGGGTGTAAAACGCATTTCGGGGTCGGCACCTAAACGCCCAGTCAATTGAACTTTGTTGAGATCCTTGGCCATGGTAGTAAATCCTCCGTTTTAACGTAAAAACTCGTCATGTATCGATCAATACTCAAGCGGCAGCGCTGTGAGCAGGACTATCTTTGCGGCGGTTTTCAAGCCGTTCGCGCTGGGTTGATTTGCGATAGGCTTCTAATCGGCCTTGGTGCTGTTGCAAAAAGTCACGAATTTCAAGGCAAATGCCCAGCCAATCGTCGGCAGGAAAGCGCATTGCCATTTGGGTGGTTGGCTTACCATCGGGGGCAATGCCGCCAGTTGCAGTTTGCTTGCCTGGGCCAATCGTGATTGATAAGCGAATTGGAAAGCGAGCAAACTTATGATCAGCGCCAGGATCGCATTCAACTTTAAACAAACGACTTTCGATCCCATCGTCGCGAACTGAGCCACCGAATACTTCAAGCTTCCAACCAGGCTCAAAGGCCTTGCCAGTTAAGGTGTGGTGCACCAACAATTTACAACGCAAAATTGGTAAGTAGGCGTTAGCCCGATCAAGATGCACGCGCCGTGCCCGATCATAGCTGACAACTTCCCATTCAAGCCGCTCGATCCCCATTGCATCGTAAACATTACAAAAGTTTTTGTTGGTGGTGTATTCCACTAAGGCATATTTTAGCTGTTGCTTGGCTTGCATACTCGGTTCCCCATTCGTCAAATAGCGCTTTTATTCGATTCAGTACATTTGTTCTAAACAGCATAGCATAGCCTGCGCAGATGTCAAGCACGTACACGGTCGGGTTTGCTGACCCCCAAAAGCACTAGTATCCGCTATGACAAGCCGTAGAAGTAAGGATGAGGGATGCGCAACCAGATATCATGGACTGGTTTTTAACCGCAAAGGACGCGAAGAGCGCGAAGTATGTAATGTAGGCTATGGGCTATCGGAGTAAATGTTGGTATTTCCACCTAACTACCGATAGCCCTTGGTTGATCAATCATCAAACAAAAACGCCTATCGAATTGCTCGATAGGCGTTGGAAACCACGATCTTCGGCTTAGAATATGCCTTGGCCCCCACCAAGGATATTGCAAGGATCGTAGCGGTTCTTGGCACGGCGGAAGTCGTTCCAGACATTGCCAAAGTGTTGTTGCCAGTCAGCTTGGCTGAATTCGATTGCCCCAATTGCGTAGCGGTTGCCACCAAGATCACGGTTGGTTTCAAACAACTCGCGGTTGCTAGCCATCATAGCGTTGATCACTTCGGGAATATTTGGCGCGGTGCGCAAAATATCAAACAAGAAGACGATTTCGCCATCGGGTACGCGGAAGAATGGCTTGGTAAATTTATTGGTCTTGACTGGGTAAAGCAAGATTGGGCCTTGGCCAGTATCGTCGAGGGTCAAGGTTTCCAAGATATCGCCAACGTATTGGTTGACGTGGCGGCTCTTGACGAACACATCGAACCATGGGTGTGGCAAGAACCAAACGCCAATTGAGCGCAAGAAGGCTTCAGTTGCTTCCAAGCGGTTCAAGAAAGCGAAATAGGTCGTATCTGAGATAACTTCAGTGCCTTGGTTGTAGCTCAAATTGCGCAACAAGCGGGTGTTATTGGGCAACTTATTGCCTGAATAATAGCTTACTGCTTCGAGCATAAAGTTCCAGCCACCACCAGCCTTGGGCACAACTTGGCCTTCAACATAATCGAAACGACCATCGCGAATCAAGCGGGTTTGATCGCCAGTAAAGGTTTCGATATCGTCGTAGAACAAGTTGAACACACGGGCATGGGTTTCGGCGCGAATCAATTTGAGCTTAGCTCGCACGATAATAGCAAATTGGCCCAAGCCACCAAGCACCGATTCAAATAAATCTTTGTTGCGGTTTTTTGAACAGGTTTCTAAGTTACCTTCGCCGGTGACGACTGTCAATTCAATTACGTTGTCGATTTGCACGCCATGTTGATGGCTGGCTCCGCCAATCCCGCCGACGCTTAATGTGCCACCGATTGATAGCTCAATATAATCGGTCATTACGGGTGGGGTTAGGCCTTCGGCCAAGGTGCTATCAAGCAGTTGATGCCATTTCAAGCCAGCATCAGCAATGACATAATCGCGGCCAATTTCATGAATCGTGTTCATGGTACTCATATCGATCACCACCCCACCTTGAATTTGGGGCTGACCATAAGTGGAGTGACCTTGACCACGACCTGAGATTTTAATATTGTTATTTTTGGCAAAGCGAACGAGGCGCACAATATCATTGACTGAGCCAGGTTTGAGCACAGCATTGGGAGTACGGTGAATAATATGACCATAATCATCGGCTGCTTCGGCCCGGGTGGCGGCATCGGTGTAGAGCACACCATCGAACGTTGGGAAATTTGGCGCGAGTTGCTCGGCGGCGTGGGCTGAAGTGACCCACGAACTAGTAGCACGGTCAAAACCAACTACCACAGCACCTGCAACGAGACTTTTCAAGAATGTACGGCGGCTAAGTTGCGTCATAACGTCCCTCGTTTTCGGTTAAAAAAGACTGACCGCAAATTCACCACCTATTAGCTATGACGTAGGGCTGGAATGAGGTGTCAAGTGTGAATCTGCGAGTCAGCTTTTGCATCTGTCCTGACTGCATATACTGTATTAGATGTCAGTACTAGGCTCAATAGGCCAATAGTCTATGCTTTACATAGGCTGAATACGGTACTTGAGGGTACGCAGGGCTGTCGAGAGTGCTTCTTGTAAATCGCTGGTGGTTTGAAAAATCGAAAGATCAATCCCAAGGCTTACGACAACTTGGGCAACATCAGGGGTCATGCCACATAAAATAACGCCAGCACCAAGTAAATTACACGATTGCGCTGCCCGAATCAGCACATTGGCCACTTGGGTATCAATTAATGAAACCGCCGTAATATCCAAAATCACGACACTTGCTCGCGTGCGCACGACGTGCTCCAACAAGAGCGCAATCATGCGTTGAGCGCGGTTGCTATCGATTGCACCGATCAATGGCATCAACACCACGTTGGTAAAAATATTAAGAATTGGGGTTGAAATTTCATCAATCGTATACAGCAGCCGTTCTTCGGTTTCGCGGGCTGCCTTCAACTCGGCTAGCCGAGCCTCAAGCTCTGCTAGGTGTTTTTGATCCTGTTCGCGGGAGAGCGCAAGCTCTTTGCTGACCCGATTGACCATATTGGCCAAAATTCCGAGTTCATCGCGACGATCAAGCACAAGGTGTTCAGCAGCCTCGCCTTGAATAACTTTACGCAACGTACTGCCAATCGTGCGAATTAGCGCCCGATCTTCACGTGAAAGTCGTGATTGGTTGGTCGATGCTGGAGGCGTTGGTTGCTCTGGGCGCTCTGGTTGATCCATAGGGTTTATTTCCAAGAAACATGTAATTCGCAGAAGGCATCGCCATTGCGGATACACTTAGAATGGTTCATTTGAACATCGCGGGCATCGAAGCACTCCAGCGCTCCTTGCATTGCCCCTTGTTCAAACATACAATTGTAGGGTTGTTCCATTTCAATGATTGCGGTTTTGTCGCCAGTCATGCGACTGCGCCATTCGCCACCATCGCCACGCGTAGCGTAGAGCCAGATCATTGGAATGGTTGTAATCACATCTTCGGGCTTTTGCATGCCAACTGCCCGAAATTGGGCTTCCATCGAATAATAGATGTTTTTGCCGATATCAATTACCAAGGCTTGGTCTTGGTCTTCGAAGGTATTGAGCATGGTTTCTAATAGTTGGCCATGATACCATGCCTCTGGATCAACTTCGTCTAAGACATCAAGCATCGTGGGCGTACAATGTTCGGAGGCGGTTGTTGAAATTAATAAGAAAATACCACCTTGCGTTAATGGCGGGCCACTCCGATCTTGACCAGGATCAGCATACACAGTCAGGTCAAATGGTGCATGTCGTTCAAAACGATACATAGGGTGCCTTTCAGTTGCAATGGGGGTGAGAGCCTGAACATTGCCATTATACGCGTTCTTGCAGCATTTCCTGAACTGAATTTTAGCCATTTATTAGTTATGTTTTCCTATTTTTTTGCTAGTACGGGTGAGCTTTTAGGTGTTATATCAGGGGATATAGGCCGTTTTAGTCCACCTTTGGGGGGATTTTTCACATGAATTCTGACTACGAGTTACAAGCTCGCCATGAGATGGTGCAAATTGGCCGCTGGCTCTATGAACGCGGCTGGACTCCTTCATATAGCGGCAATTTTTCGCTATTGCTCGATGAGCAACGTATTTTGACCACGCCCACGGGCTATTGCAAAGGTCTGCTTCAGCCCGACGATTTAATTATCGTTGATCGTCAGGGAGTCCCGCTCGACCCACAGACCCCCTTACCTTCGAGTGAATTGTTGATGCACTTGGCGGTCTATGCGGTGCGCCCCGATGTTCGCGCTTGTGTCCATGCGCATCCACCACGAACGATAGCCTGTAGTATTGCTGGTATCGAGCTGACCCAGCCACTTTTAGAGGATATTATTCTGACCTTGGGCAAAATTCCCACTGTGCCCTATGCTCGCACTGGTACGGCAGCGCTAGGCGAGGCAATCAAGCCGTTTATTTGTGATCACGATGCGGTGGTGTTAGACCACCATGGTTCGTTGACCGTTGCTACTAGCCTGACCAAAGCTTTTCATCGGACTGAGCAGGTCGAACAAGCCGCTACAATTATTTCGACCGCCTTGAGCATGGGTCGCTTGCAACCCTTGGCTCCTGAACACGTAGCGGATTTGTTGGCGGCACGGCGTGCTCGTGGTGGTAATCCAAAGGCTGAGCCTACGATCAGCAATGGTTAACCATGGAGTTAGCCCATGTGCCCCCAAGCAGATTAGGCTATTGGTACTAGCTTTGCTATTGGCATCGGTTGATCTGCATGCTATTTTGTGCTATGTTTGCGCTGATAAAACTGCTGCGGTTCCACTATGACCCAACGTACTCGTAAACCCACGCTGAAAAATCGGGTAGAAGCCCTTGAGGCTGAACGCCATCAAACCCAACGTGCTCTCGATGCGCTCTATCGCATTGGGCTAGCTTGTCGTGGGCAGCAGGATTCGTTCGAGTTGTTGCGCACCATTTATCAAGAATTGCAGACAGTTTGGAATTTTGATGCCTGTTTTATCGCCCTCTCCGACCAATACGACGATAGCGCGTATCGCATCGCGATGTTGGCCGATGAGGGCGTTATTGAATTTAGCGAACATGATCCAATCGGCCCGCTGACTGGCTATCTGATTCGCCAACGCCAGCCCTTGCTCTTTCGTGATTTGGCGATTGAACGTGAGACGATTGGCTTACCCCGCCTTTTGCAATTTGGCAGCGATAAGCTTTCGCGTGGCTGGATGGGCGTACCATTAGTTATTGGTACATCGGCTTTGGGCGTGATTTCATTGCAAAGTTACACCGTCGGCGCATTCGATGAGACAGATCTTGATCTGCTGACACGGATTGCTAATTCGATGGCGGTGGCGCTGGAAAATGCCCTGCTCTCGCATCGTCAGGCTGAATTAACTAGCTCGTTGGAACGTCAAATCGAGCTGCGTAACGCCGATCTATTTGTGATTAGCGATATTGCGGCGATGTTGACTCAGCAATTGCCATTGACTGAGATGTTTGGCCTGGCACTCGATTTTATGCTGGAGTTGATGCATCTCAATGCTGGCGTGGTGTGTTCGTTGAGCGGGAGCGAACTTCAGCCAATTGTTCAGCGTGGCATGCAAAATGGCAGCCTGCCTGAATCGTTCGCGCCGCTTGATTCAATTTTTGGGATTGCAATCAGTAGCAATTCGGCGATTGTCGATAATCATACCCACTCCAAATATTGGCAAATGGCTCAACTCAGCCATCTCGGCACAACCCTCGCCATCCCTTTGCGCCGCCATGAAACCGTGATCGGTGTCTTGATGGTTGGCCAAACTGAGCAACGCGCCTTCAAAACTGAAGAAGTTGAGTTGTTGCAAGTGGTCAGCAATCAATTGGCTTTGGCCTTGGAGCATGGCAATATTTTGGCTCAACAACGTCGCCAAATTGCTGAGCTAGAGGCCTTGAGCGCGATCAGTACGGCAACGGTTCGGGCACTCAATCTCTCAACTTTGCTGCATCAGTTAAATGATGCAATTCGCTCGTTCTTGCCAGTCGATGTGTTTTATATGGCAATTTACGACCCTGAACGCCAATTATTGACTGATAGTATTGCAATTGAGGACGAGAATGAGGCGACGTATCTGAGCGAAGAGTCGATGCCGCGCAAAGGTTCGTTTACTGATTGGGTGCTGAGCAAATGTGAACCATTGTTTTTGCGCCATGTTTCACGCGATATTCGCCATTATCCAACGATTATTCGGCGCACAGTCAAAGGCTCGCCCTCGGAAAGTTGGCTAGGCGTGCCAATGCTCGATGCCAATCGCCGTCCCTTGGGCGTGATCGCGATTCAAAATTATCGCCCGTATGCGTTCAGTGATCGCGATCGCTTTTTTATGCAATCGGTCGCCAGCCAAGTTAGCTTGCATGTGTTGAATGTGCAGTTGTATCAGCAGCGCGAACGTCAATTGGCTGAACTGAATGCCTTGCAACGGATCAGCAGTTTGCTCAGCTCAACCCTCGAAATTGAGGCCATGCTGCGGGCAATCGATGCTGTGCTAACTGAATTTTTGCATATCGATGGCTTTTTTGTGATGCTCAATCATCCCCAAAGCCACATGGTCGAAGCAGTTTATGCCTTGAATCGTGAGGGTGAGGGTGATTTTCGTTGGATGATCGGCCTGATTCCGCCTGAGCACACGCCAACTTGGGAAGTGCTGCACACCCGCAAACCGTTGCGTTTTGGCGATATTTCAAATGAAACCTCGACTGAAGTTGCTCCTGAAGATAACGAAGTGCGCATTTCGTCGGATCGGACGAAGGCTTGGCTGGGCGTGCCGCTCAATGATCAAACTGCCAATGTGATTGGGTTAATTGCAATTCAAAGTTTTCAAGCCAATGTGTTTAGCAATCGCGATGAGCAATTTATGGCCCAAGTCGGCCAACAACTGACCTTGGCGATTCAAAATGCGCGGCTGTTTGCCCAACGCGAACGCCAATTGGCCGAACTCAATACCTTGAAATTAGTTGGCGAATTGCTCAATCGCACTATGGAAATTCACGAGATGTTCCGTGGTTTGAACCCATTATTGACTTCGTTTCTCAAAATCGATGGCTTTTATATCTTATTAAACAACCCCCAAACCTATGTCATTGAAGATTTATGCGTGGTTGAACGTGGTGAGTTGCTTGATTATGGCTCGATGATCGGCACATCGTTGCCGCAAAATACGCCGACAGCTTGGATTTTGCGCAATGCTAAAGCGCTGCGTTTTAACAATACAATTACCGATATTCCCAAACTGTATCCCGAGTTGAAAACGGTGCAGGTCAATGATGAAGTGGCCTTGTCGTGGCTTGGCACACCCTTGATCAACCACCGTGGCGAGGTTTTGGGCGCGATCACCACGCAATCGATGAATGCCAGCCATTTCAGCGAGAGCGATGAGCAATTTATGCTGCAAGTGGCGCATCAATTGGGTTTGGCAATTCAAAATGCCCGTTCATTTGCCCAACGTGAACGCCAGTTGGCTGAGCTTGATGCCCAACAAGGCATCACCCAATTGGTCACGTCGACCCTTGATTTATATGAAATGCTGCGCTCGATGGATTTGGTGTTGCGCAGTTTTCTGAATGCCGATGCCTTCCAAGTAGTGATTGGCAACGCTGATCGGGTTGAAACGGCGGTGGTTTTAGAAGAAGGCAAGGAAGTTGAAACGGCAGTGATTGGCCATCCTTTGCCCGAAGGCTCGCTGACGCGCTGGACCTATCTGCATGTCAAGCCGCTGCGCATGAACGATATTTATCGCGATTGGGCGCTTTATCCCGATTTGCAGGAGCCGCCGATTCCGACCAACTCTGGGTTTATGCACTCGTGGCTGAGTGTCCCGCTGATCGCCTCGGATCAGCCGTTGGGCGTGCTGGCAGTGCGGGCAACGCGACCAGCAGCCTTTGGTTCGAGCGATGAACAATTTTTGTTTAATGTGGGTCGTCAGCTGGCGCTGAGTGTGCGCAATGCCCGCTTGTATGCCGCCGAACAAACTGCTCACCGCACTGCCGAAACCATGCGCGAAATTGCCCGTGTGCTCAACACCACCTTCAATCCCGATGAAGTGCTCGATTTGATTTTGCGTGAATTGCGCAAAGTAATTACCTTCGACTCAACCTCGGTCATGCTCCCATCGAATAATTTGCTGCGAATTGTCGCACGCCAAGCCCAAGATGAGCAGTTAGCGGTCGAATGGCGTGAATTGACCTTCCCGCTTGATCAGACTAGTGGTGCAGGACGGGTGATGTTGAGCGGTCAGCCGTTGGTGGTTCCCGATACCATCAGCGATCCGCAATGGACGCGCTCGCCGATGCCAAGTGTGGTGCGTTCGTGGATTGGCGTGCCCTTGATCAGCAAGGGTGTGGTGTTGGGCGTGCTGAATATTAATTCGTTACAACCCAACGCCTTTACTCAAAGCGATACCGATTTGGCGATGACCTTCGCCAACCAAGCAGCAACAGCGCTTGAGCATGCGCGGCTCTACCAAGAATCAGTTACGCGGGTTGAACAAGAATTAGAAATTGCCCGCCAAATTCAGAGCAACTTGTTCCCGCGCAGCCTGCCTGTAGCCCAAGGCGTGGAGTTGGCGGCCTTGTGTTTGCCAGCCCGCGAAACTGGTGGCGATTTCTACGAGGTAACCGAGTTGCGTGATGGTCGCTGGGCTTTGATGGTCGGCGATGCGTCGGGCAAGAGCATTCCTGGGGCAATGTTGATGGCGGTGGCGCGGTCGGTCGTGCGCTCGGAAGCGTGGGATCACGAGATACCGCAAATTGTGATGCAGGAAACCAATCGCTGGGTAACCATGGATATTCCACGCCATACCTTTGTGGCCTTGGCCTATGCGACCTTTGATACGGTTGAGCATAGTTTGGCCTTGGCGAATGCTGGCCAACTTGACCCAATTATTCGCCGCGCCAATGGCGATTTGGAATATGCAACCGCGCCTGGCCCACACTTTCCGCTGGGCATTATGGCCAATACACCCTATGAAACGGCCAGCTATCAGCTTGAACCCAACGATATGGTGCTGTTTTACACCGATGGCGTGGTTGAATCGAAGAATACCAGCGGCGAGATGTGGGGTTTCGATCGCTTTGAGACCTTGCTGCGCGAACAAGACCATAGCCTGACCAGCGCTGAATGGGTGAATTTGGTGATCAACGAAATTAATCAATTTATCGGCGAGCACCCCCAGCACGACGATATTACCCTGGTGGCGCTCAAAGTTGCTGGCGCTTAATTATGATGTGGCATGGTGATCGTAAAAATTGTGCCTGCTGTTGGATTACTGACCACGCCAATTTCCCCTTCGTGAGCTTCAACCGCTAATTTGCAAAAATACAAGCCCAAGCCTGTACTGCGTTGGCGGGTATGATTCTGCTCATTCAAAATCGTAAAGCGATCAAATAACGATGCTTGCAACGCTTCGGGGATGCCTGGGCCATTATCGGCCACTTGGAAGCTAATTTGGCTATCGGCTTGGTAGGCAATTAATTTAATTTCAGTTTGGATTGGCGTGTGTTTGATTGCGTTTGATAGTAAATTGCTCAGTACCCGCCGCATCAAATCGCCATCGATCGTTGCATACAACTCAGGGTCGGCCTGAATCGAGATAATTTTGGCCTCTTGCTCAGCCCATGAACGCAACTCATTGGCCACATTATGCAAGAGCGGAGCGATTGGCACATGCTCACGGTTGATGCTCATATGGCCTTCTTGCAACCGCGCTGTATCCAACAAATCGGAAACCAAGCCCACCAACGTGCGTGATGAACGCCGAGCACCCTCGACCAATTCGCGTTGGCTCTCTGGCAGTGCTTGGCGACGCAACAAATCAAGATAATTAATAATCACAGTCAGCGGATTTTTGAGATCGTGCACAACCATCTGGTTCATCTGTTCGCGCAGTTGCTCGCTGCGTTGTAATTGTTGATGCTCAGTTTGCAGGGCACTATACAAGCGACTGTTGGTGATACCTGTGGCGAGATGGGCCGCAACCGATTGCAACACGCCCTCACTGCGGGCATCGATAGCTTGATCGGCATTCAATTGCAGAAATAAAATCCCAATCAACTGAGTATGATGTTGCAATGGAATCAGGTAGGCTGGTTGTAGATTGACTGCTAAAGGCTTGAGTGGGCCAGTTAGAGCGCTGATATAGGGCAAATCGGTGACGGTCAGCCATTCCATCGGAAAGGCGCTAAGCGGCAGGCTCAGGCTTTGATGCGATGGTTCGCCTTTGATCAAATAATGTTGCGCCTGAATTTGTAACTGCTCAGCCTCAAGCAAGCCAACTGCGGCCAAGGCTGGCTGCAACATATTCGCTAAACTGGCGATAACCCGACTAATCAAGGCATCGGCTTCGAGTTCAAGCGTTACCGTATGGCTAATATCGACCAAGGCTTGCAAACGGCGGCCTTGCTCGCGATCTTGCTCGACCAAGCCCACGGCATGTTGTAATAGATCAAGCTGATCTTCGGCGAGGGCAAAGCGTTGGCTCAGCTCACGGCGTAAATGTTGGCTCGCTGTGCGGTCGCCTGCCTCAAACGCATTCAACAATTGGCTCATGGCATTTTGAAAGCCCGCTTGTTGGCGTTGCAAGGTGCTATTGAGCAACAAACCCTCAACCGCGCTGGTCAACGAGCCAGTTCGTTCAACCCCGCGAATTACGCCATAGGTAATTGTACCAATTGCCGCCAACAACAAGACGTGATAGCTCCAAAACGAAAGCTGCCAAAGCTCGCCATACAACGCAGCCAAGGCCGTTTCTGCCAAGAGAATCGCCGCAATTACAAAGGTTGCTAGTGGCAGGGTTGGAGTTTCTCGCCATTGCTTACCATAAAACCATGCCGTCCAGCCGAAGAGCGCTACGGTGAGCCAAACCACAAACGGAAAGATTGTTGGGGCCAAACTACGCATTTGGCTATGCAGGGAATGTGGGCTGGCGGCGCTGGTTGGTTGCGGTGTGCCCAGTGGCGCGGCAGCACTTTCGTCGTCGCCATAACCATAATCATATTTATCGCCATACTCATCGTAAGTTGCTTGGCTGCTTTGGGTTGGCTGGGTGGTTGCGGCTGGTGTAGGATCAGCTTCATCGCCATACCCATACGCATCGCCATATTCGTCGTAGCCATGTTGACTGACCTGACCAGCTTGGGTGGTTGGAGCTTGAATTGCTGGCATCACGGTATTGGGAATGTAGATCAGCATCAATCCAGCATAGGCCAACCACAGGCTGCTGCCAAGCGCCAACCAACGCCCCCACCAGCGAATCAAACCCTCGGCAAGCCGCTGGCTCATGCTCAAGGCAAAAATAATGGCCGCCACCAACAGCGCCAACGGAGTTGACCACTGGGTTGCGACCGAGGTATTTTCAAACATCACGCCTGGCGTGGCGATCGCATGAATTAGAAACATCAGCGACATGGCCAAAAAGCCAAAACCAAGCATTAGCGCTCGGCCATCGCGTCGCACCAAGGCTGCCCGAATTACTAGGCCAATCATCAAAAGACCAACCAGCAAGGCACTGGTAACAATCCAAAAATGGCCAGCTGGCGATTGAATCCGCAGATCGAGCGCAGGAAACAGCCGCAGAATGATCAGCAGAATTGGACCTAGCGCCAGTCCGCCGATCAAACTCCAAGCAATTGTTGGTTTGGGCTGGTTTGCTTGCGCCATAAACATACCTTGTCTAAAATCGCTAGGCCTATTATAGAGCCAAACCCTCGCGTTGGTACATTACATTTAAATGATGATAGTTCAAATCCCACGAATGGTTTCACCCTTAGGGGTGATTTTGTCCAATTTAGGATTCTCTCATCTTGGTTAAAATCGGTTTGCGGGCCTGTTTATACTTTGTGGATAAGCAAGTTTTGCACCGTTATAATCTGCTAAATAGCCAACGATGAGACCTCGTTTTTTAGCACACTTTACCATAAAAAACACTACATCTAGTGTTGACAGCTAAAAAGACATACTATATATTGGATTGCACAACACTTCATTGCTTTCAACTAAGCACAGGTTACAGAGTAGATTTACAGTGGCGTTACGGCATGTAACGCAGTTTTTTTGAGTTTGTACAGTAAGTAAGAGCCAGCACTCTCTACTTGCTGTTTTTTAATGGGAAGGCTCACTCTCTAGGTATTCATGGTTGCCCCAATGCAACCAAATTAAATCGATTGCTCTGCGCCTCTGCGTTAAATGCACACGCAACCAAGCAATACTTACTCCAACAATGGGAACAATCACATTTTGATTGCACCCTTAATTTTTTGTTGTCTTTATTTTGGATGTTTGAAAGGACTTGGTTATGACGGAACAGGTCACGTTGACCTCGCTCGATGACCGCCAAGTAGCGCCGCCAACCACAATCATCAAGCGTGATGGTCGTGAGGTGACGTTTGATGTGGCCCGGATTGAACGCGCTTTGACCCGCTGTTTTGCTGGTTTAGGCCGTCAACCGCATACCACCGTTGCCGAATTGGCCCAGCGCGTGGTCAATATTTTGGCTGCCAAATATACCACGACCCCAACCGTCGAGGCCGTGCAAGATACGGTTGAGGTGATGTTGCAAGCTGCTGGCGAGTTCGAAGCCGCCAAGAGCTATATTCTCTATCGCGCCGAGCATGCCAAAAAGCGTGAGCAACGCCCTGTTCCCGAAGCGATTCGCCATGCGTTTGCCGAATCGGATCAATATTTCCCCTCGCCGTTGCAAAAATTTCAATTTTTTGATAAATACTCGCGCTTCGATTACGATTTAGGTCGCCGCGAAACTTGGATCGAAACAGTCGATCGCTCGGTCAATTTCTTGCGCGAAATTTCTGACAATAAACTTGACGATGCCGATTACAACCGCGTGCGCCAAGCTATTCTCGAAATGCGGGCGATGCCTTCGATGCGTTTGTTGGCGATGGCTGGACCAGCTGCTCGCCGCAACAATATTGCCATTTATAACTGCTCGTATTTACCAGTCGATAGCATCGACTCGTTTGTTGAGGCGCTGATTATTTCGATGAGCGGTTGTGGCGTGGGCTTCTCAGTCGAACATAAATACATTGAGCAATTCCCACGGGTCAAGCGTCAATCTGGCGCACCAGCTAGCCAATATGTGGTCGAAGATTCGGCTGAGGGCTGGGCTGAAGCACTGCGCTTTGGCTTAGAAACCTGGTTCGCTGGCAATGATGTAACCTTTGATCTTTCGCAATTACGGCCTGCTGGCGCTCCCTTGCGGATCAAAGGTGGTCGTGCCTCTGGGCCTGAGCCGTTCCGTCAAATGCTCGATTTTGCTCGCTCACGGGTTTTGGCTCGCCAAGGTTCATTCCTGCGCTCAATCGATGCCCACGACATTATGTGCTCGGTTGGCAATGCAGCGGTCAGTGGTGGCGTGCGTCGCACAGCAATGATCAGTCTGTTCGATTATGATGATCACGATATGCTGACCGCCAAAGATGGTGATTTCGACCGCGAAAATAGCCAACGCTGGAACGCCAACAACTCGGCAGTTTGGCCAGCAAGTGGCTTGACCCAACTCGAAATTATCGAGCAAGTCTTGGCGATGGTTAAGTCTGGTCGCGGCGAACCTGGCATCTTCAATCGCCAAAGCGCGATCGATATGCGCCCAAGCCGTCGTAAGCCCGCCGAATTTGGCACGAATCCGTTGAGCCTAGCGGCCTAAGTTGGTGACAACCTAGGAAAACCCTGAATAACGATGGAAGCCTAGAAGTAGGTAACGTCGTCGGATCGCCCGCAAGGGAAGCCGCGAACGAGTGACAAGGGGCAACTCAGTCGAGTTGGTGACGCACTCTGAACTGCACGTATAACCGATTGAAGGTGCAGACCACAACAGAAATGGTTGTGGCGGCTCGCAAGAGCAGGTAACAGTTTTGGTGGCGAAATTATTCTGCGGCCCTACCAGTTTTGTAATTTGACGGCAGCGGTCGCCCGCGCCGACGATACCTTTGAAACATTGCGCGAAAAAGTCGAGGTTGCTACGATTATCGGTACGATTCAATCGATGGCGACCCACTTCCCAGGCTTGCGGCCTCAGTGGTCGGAAAACTGCCAAGAAGAACGCTTGCTCGGCGTAGACATCACTGGCCAAATGGATAGCAAAGTCGCGCAAGATCCCGAAGTTCAGCGCCGTTTGCTAGAAATTGCGGTCGAAGTCAACCGCGAGTATGCCGAAAAGTTGGGCATCAATCAATCGGTATCGATCACCTGTGTCAAGCCAAGTGGCAACAGCAGCCAACTGCTCGATTGTGCTTCAGGTTTGCACTCACGCTGGGCACCCTATTACATTCGCAACGTGCGGGTCAGCACCCACTCACCAATTTACAAAGTGTTGCGTGATGCTGGCGTGCCAATGGACCCTGAAAATGGCCAAACCCGTGATGATGCCACGACCTGGGTGGTGCACTTCCCAGTCAAAGCGCCCGAAAATGCCATCACGCGTAACAGCCGTGGGGCGATTGAGCAATGTAACTATTGGTTGCAAAACAAACTCAATTGGACTGAGCACAATCCATCGGTGACGATTACCTACAAGCCCGATGAAGTAATGGAAGTCATGAAGTGGATTTGGGAAAACCGCGAGGTAATTGGAGGGATGGCCTTCTTGCCATCGTTTGATGCCAATTATGCCCAAATGCCGTATGTGGAGATTGGCCGCGAAGAATACGAAAAACTGGCGGCAGAATTCCCGCCAATCGACTTCTCGAAAGTCTATCGCTACGAAGAAGAAGATTTGACCACGGCAGCCCAAGAATTGGCCTGTATGTCAGGTGCCTGCGAAATCGATTTCTTGTAAACGAGTTGGATGCCTGAATCTGTTGAGGGCTGAATGACTATGGGTTAATCCTATAGTTTGTTCAGCCCTCAATTTTAGGTATGATATTGAACGATCAAACTAGCTAGGGTGGCCGGCATGAAGCCAAATGATTGTTATTTTTTCGTGGATGAATCTGGTGATCCAACGTTTTATGATAAACGTGGCAACTTGATTGTTGGCGAACAGGGATGCTCTAAAATATTACTGCTTGGCTTTATTAAAACCAATAATCCTTCACTTTTACGCAACCAGGTTTGGCAATTTCATCAATCTGTTGTGAATAATCCTGAATACCAACAAATTCCATCATTAGCTAAAACGAAGAAGGCTTTTCATGCAAAGAATGATGTTGCCAAGATTCGTGACAGTTTCTTTGAAGAACTTGCCACGATGGATTTTAGTGCGCAATTTGTGGTTGCGCGAAAAGTAGAAAAAGTTTTTCGGAATAACTTTCAAGCGAAGGAAGGCGAGTTTTATCATCACCTAGTGAGCCTATTATTTCAAAATAATTTACATCTGCATCACACAAATCATATTTATTTTTCACAACGTGGTTCCAGTACTCGCCAAGAACGACTTGATGAAGCAATCAATCAAGCAGTAGCCAAGTTTGAGCAAAAAAATAATCGTACAATAGATAATCAACGCCAGATTTATGCGCAAACTCCTAGTGCTGAGCCTTGTTTATCAATTATTGATTATATGAATTGGGCAGTTCAGCGAGCATTTATCTATCGTGAAATTCGTTATATTGATATTGTGCGTTCAAAAATTAGTCTCATTTTCGATTTATACGATACAAAAGCAAGAGAACGTGAAAAATTTTATGATCGAAAAAATAATTTTGAGTTAAATAAAATTACTCCATTATAGCTAGGCTCGTTTACCGAGCGCACGGCATGGAGCCGACTTTCGCATATAATGGAGCAAATTTTTTGTATACTGCGATCATAGCATGGCTACCCCTCGCTGTCAATGAAATCTGCTGAATATTCTACCGCTAGAAACAATGAAGGTCGGGTAACCCCGACCTTCATTGTTTCTCATTCCTTACCGCCAACTGAGAGCAGCATTAGCGGGCTAACTTGGAGCGCATTAGCGATTTTCTCAAGGTTCTCGCGGTCGATGCGCTTCGATTCATCGTGCCACAGTTTGCGAACCGTTTCAGGGTTGACTTTGGCAGCGTCGGCCAGTGATGTGATGTTGAACCCCTTTTGTTGCGCCACTTCGCGTAGCACTACCCGAATCCGTTGCATAAAACATCCCTCCACGAGATAAAATACCAACACACACTGCGATTATACAACCGTTCTACTTGGCGCTATGCACATATCCTGATAGGACGAAGGTCGCCAATTTTGGCTATAATGCATCCCCATAAGTAGGGAAGCCATGTGGGATAGCATGGTGTAGATCGCTGGCCTAACATGCTCGATTAGGCTTGGTAGTTGGTAGGAATTAAATGATTCACGTTGCTGATTTAATCGCTGCTGGAGCACATATAGCCCAAGCTGGCGACCAAATACAATGGTCAGGTTGGGCCTATGACTCACGCCTAGCCCAAACTGGTAATTTGTTTATTGCGCTACAAACAGCGCGGGCCGATGGCCATGGTTTTATTCGCGATGCAATTGCCGCTGGGGCAACCGGAGTGGTCTGTCAATATGCACCTAGCGTCATTCCTGCATCAATCACCATGATAATTTGTAACGATCCTTTAATCTTATTGCGCAGCTGGGCTAAGGCTCAGTTTGCCAAACACGCGCCGCGCACAGTAGCAATTACTGGCAGCGTTGGTAAAACATCAACCAAACGAGCGATTGCCCATGTGTTGGCAAGCCGCTACTCGGTGTTGCGTAGCCCACGTTCGTTCAATGCCGATTTAGGCTTATCGGTGACCATGGCCGAGCTTGCGGCTCAGCAATGGGCAGTTTTAGAGTTCGGGGCTGATCACCCAGGCGAGATTGCCCAGCTGTGTCAGCTTTTCCCCCCCGAGATTGGGATTGTCACCAATGTTGGTTCGGCTCATTTTGGGGCATTTGGCTCACAAGCCGCGATTGCCCACGAAAAAGCCGCGATTATTCAACAGTTACCCGCCCACGGTTACGCAATCTTGAATGGCGACGATCCTCTTGTGGCTGCAATGGCTGAACGAACGCACGCTCGCCTTCTGCGGGTTGGGCAGAATGCAGCGTGTGAAATTCGTTGGGGCAATGTGACCAGCACTGTTCAGTCAACCCGATTCACTATCCACATACCTGAACATGCCCCTGAACGTATTCAACTCCTAGCAAGTGGCGTGCCAAGTGTTCAGGCCGCCGCCGTTGCGATCGCTGTTGGCCATGTTGCTGGCCTGAGTTTGGCCGAAATGCAGGAGGCCTTGGCTGATTTGCGCCCAGCCCATGGCCGTTTCAATCCGTTGGCTGGCCGCAATGGCGCAACCATTATTGATGATACCTTTAATGCTGCGCCCGAATCGGTGTATGCAGCCTTGCAAACGCTTGGGTCGTTGCCTGCTCGCCGCCGGATTGCGATCCTCGGTGATATGGCTGAATTGGGTACTGCCAGTGCTCGCTTTCATCAACAAGCGGGTCAAATTGCTGCCCAAAATGTTGATTTACTGATTACTAAAGGCGACCAAGCTGCGCTTGCTGCTACCAGTGCCCGTGAAGCAAGCGCAACTTACGGTTATCAAATTAACACCATGAGCGTGCATAGTGCGGCGGCGGTGTTAGCGGCTGTCCCAACCGATCTTGGTGCAGGTGATTTGGTGTTGGTCAAGGGGGCGGCTGAAGCACGGATGGAACATGTCGTCGCAGGCTTGTTGGCTCCTGAAGCTGATCCACGTCAGGTTTTGGTGCGCCAAGAGCATGTTTGGCGCAATGTGCGCATTGGCCTGCCCGATCGACCCACGACGGTGCGGATTGATCTTGATGCCTTGGCGAGCAATGTCCAGCGCATTCGCCAGGCCGTCGGCGTACCTGTCATGGCGGTGCTTAAAGCCGATGCTTATGGCCATGGTGCAGTTCGTTCAGCCCGCACCGTCTTATTAAATGGGGCAAGCTCGTTGGCGGTAGCAACCTTGGGCGAAGCACTCCATTTGCGCCAAGCTGATATTGCCGCGCCAATCTTGATTTTGGGCTATACGCCAGCTTGGCAAATGCGCGAAGTCCTGCTCAATCGGATCAGCGTAGCATTATTTGATCGCCATGTTGCTCAATCGTTGCATGAACAGGCCTTAGCCTTGGGTCTAAAAGCCCAGGTGCACATCAAAATTGATACCGGCATGGCCCGATTGGGCTTGGCGGTTGAGCAAGCGGTAGATTTTATCGAATGGTTGCAAGGCTTAGCGGGCATTGAGGTTGTCGGCATTTTCACCCATTTTGCCAACGCCGATGAGGCTGATGCAAGCTTTTTTGGCTTGCAACTGCAACGTTTTCAAACGCTACTTGATCAATTAACTCAGCGTGGATTACGACCGCCTGTGGTGCATACCGCCAATAGTGCTGCGGCCATGGTTCATCCAAGTGCTCGCTATGATATGGTGCGAGCCGGAATAGCCTTATATGGCATCGACCCAAGCAGCGATGTGCATTTGAATCTTCAGCCAGTTTTAGAATTCCAGACTGAGGTAGCTCAAGTGCGCGAGTTGCCAGCAGGCAGCCCAATTTCATATGGCTGTACCTTTGTCACTAGCCGCATCTCGCGCATTGCCACAATTCCGGTCGGCTATGCCGATGGATTTCGGCGTGCACCCCAGCCGTGGCGCGAAGTACTGATTCATGGTCAGCGCGTGCCAGTCGTCGGGCGGGTTTGTATGGATTATGCCATGATCGATGTGACCGAACTTGATGCTGTGCAACGTGGCGATCAGGTGGTGCTGATCGGTCAACAGGGTACTGATCAAATTCGCGCCGAGGAAGTGGCTGAGTGGTTGGGGACGAATGCCTATGAAGTTGTTTCGGCAATCTTACCCCGCGTGCCCCGTGAGCCAGTCGAGCATTTTGCCGAGCGCTAAACGAGGGATTAGAGATTAGAGACCGTTAACCACGAAGGACACGAAGCGCACGAAGGTTGGATGTATCGTCCTATTCCATTTAGCGGCAACTCAAACATACCACCTAGTTAATTTTTGCGATCTTCGTGTTCTTCGCGGTTTCGATACTCTATGTTCTTTGCTCTATGATCTATGTTCTGATTTAGGCTTCAATTGGCAAGTAGCGCGTGGCTTGATTGCTATTGAACGAGGCGCTTTCGCGTTCGTACAAGCCGCTGACCACCGCCGAGGCCATCACTTCATGGACTAATGGTCGTACCCGTTCATGCTTGATGATCAAGCGTGGGTTGGCGCTGCGCAAGGCCATCGTTATATCGTAGGCAGTGAACATTTGGCCTGCGGTAATCCAATTGCCAATTTGTTCGGCGATTAATAAACTTAATGCCTGATCATCGACAGCGTGCCAATCGTCGTCATCGCTGCCATGAGCCACCGTTTGGGCTGCTGGCGCGGCAACCCGGCGTTGGCGGCTACGGCGTGGCGTTGGTGGATTGGTCAGTGTGGCATCGTGGGGGAAAACACGGTAAGCTCGATGCAACGAAACCGCCACAATCAACACTGGTTGGGGATTGGCTAATTGTGGCGGATTGCCACCAACCACATCATAAACATTGCGCACCCCAATGACCATTCCGCGCCGTACTCGCCCCATATTTTGGGTGGTTGGCGTACTGCCTGGGCCTTTTGATTGTTTGCTGACAATAATTTGAAATTCAACCCAATCACCAAGTTGCATACAAGCCTCCAAAGTTAATAGTGTTGTTTTTAGCGGTCGAAAAGCACCAAATAGCGTAAGGTTTGTTGGGCTGATTGATAGACAATAAATTCATCGTATTGCAGTTTGCCGGCCCATGCGACGGTATGTTGCGCTTTGCCCCAAACCGAATCGAAGCCCTTGGGCGCAGCCCGAAAATCGCTCTGGGCAGTTGGCGCAACATATGGATTGCCCAAAGCCACATCGGCCAAAAAGAGAAACATCGGGCGATTACGCCGCCGCACCGAGCAATAATTGGTTGATTTGGTGGCCTTATTGGCGAAATAAATGCCGTGGCCAAACATGCGCCCATTCGAGGGAGTGCGCGGGCAAACGAGGCCGCTGCGCAAGATGTGGCGCACATTTTGGCCTGCCGTGCCGTGGAATAACAATTGAGTATTGCTGCGGCCAAACTGGCTTTGCTCAAAGGTACGGCGTTCGGCGGCAATATTGATTGTGAAAACGCTGTTGACCCGCACTTTATAGCCATGCACGCTGGTTCGGTCCACATAATCGCAAATTTGGCGATAGCGATCATCGTTCTGTGGCAAGAGATCGAGATCAGCGCCCAAGGTTTCGTAGCGTGAAACCTGCGGATTTTGCTGCTGAGCAGTCATCGTCGCAATCGCGGCCTCAAGCTGATGCAAACGCGTTTCTTGTTGGTCGAAATCGTTACAAAAATTCTCGACGACGGTTTCACGCTTGATTCGGCTGGGCAATTTGGTTGGCACGGTATTGTAAAAATGTTGAATCGTGCTGCTGAGCAAGGCCAAATTAGCGGGCGTTTGGCTTTTTTGCCATGTGCTATGTTGGAGCTGAGACAAGGCCAATAATTTACGGCCATGCTCAATTTGCTCAGCCGAAATTGCATCGAGGCCAACTGCCAAATACGAAGCAATGCCCTCGCCAGCCTCATCGAAAATATAATCAATCACTTTGCGAATTGGCTCAGCCAGCGTTACAACTGGTGCTGGCGCGGTGGCAACGACCGTTGGGCGGTGTAAAGCCACCTCGTGATAGCCTTTTTTGAGCTTTTCGCGAATTTTGCGCTCGATCCATTCCTGAGTCGTCACTTTCTCATCGATTTGGGCGGCAGAGCCAACCCGACCATAGGTAGCGCGAAAATAAACATCATTTGCTGCAAGCTGCCAGATCTCAACTAGATAGTATTTGTTGTTATTGCCATCTAAGTTGGTCAGCTGGAACTTGCGGCGCTGGGTTGGTTCGCCTTGCGGCGCAGCGCTTGCCGTACCCACAATTGCACCTCGCATATACTCAAACCATTGTCTAACGCTCAAACCTGTGCATTGGGCCACTTGGTTTTGCTGGCCTTACTCTAACAAACTGCTGTGTCAAACAAAGTCACAGTTTTGGTATTGCGGCCAGTAATCAAAAACCCCCTGCTCAGGCTGAGCAAGGGGTTGAAATAGTTGGATTTAGCTTAATGTTTAGCCGCCAGCGCCGCCGCCACCGAAGATCCCGCCTTCGGTCATAGCACGAACATCGAGCAAGCTATCGGCTTCTTCAGCAGTCAAATAGCCTTTTTCGACCACCACTTCGCGAATCGTGCGGTTGGTCGCCATGGCTTCTTTGGCCACTTCAGCGCCTTTGAGATAGCCAATCGTTGGGTTGAGCGCGGTTACCAAAATGGCGTTCTTGGCCAACCAACCTGTAGCTTTTTCTTCGTTGGCTTGAATACCCAAGACACACTTTTCGGTAAAGGCCTTGACTGCGCCAATCAAGACATCCATCATTTGGAAAATGTTATAGCCGATGATTGGCATCATCACGTTAAGTTCCAACTGGCCAGCTTGGGCAGCCAAGGTTACTGCGTGATCATTACCCATCACATGGAAACAGGCTTGGTTGAGCATTTCGGCCAAGACTGGGTTGACTTTACCAGGCATAATCGACGAACCTGGCTGAACTGCTGGCAAACGAATTTCGTCCAAGCCAGTTGCTGGGCCAGAAGCCAACAAACGCAGGTCGTTGGCAATCCGAATCAAGGTGACACACAAAGCCCGCATTGAGCCAGAGAAATCGGCTTGGTCGCCCATGCTTTGCATGCGTTCAAACAAATCGTCTGACGTGCGCAAATCGATCCCAGTCAAACCAATCAATTTGGTGACCATGCGAGCGTGATATTCGGGGTGAGCGTTCAAGCCTGAGCCAGTGGCTGTGCCACCAATGCCCAGTTCACGCAAACGATCGCCAGCAGCTTGGATGCGTTTGGCATCAAGCCGAACAGCTTTGGCATAAGCATTGAATTCTTGGCCCAAGCGCACTGGCACAGCATCTTGCAAGTGGGTGCGCCCTGATTTGAGCACATGATCGAACTCTTGGCCTTTGGCAGCCAATACTTCGGCCAAGCCAATTACCGTATTGACCAACTCATCTAAGCGCCACAACGCGCCCAAACGCAACGCGGTTGGAATCGTGTCGTTGGTGCTTTGAGCCATATTAACGTGATCGTTGGGGTTGACGGGCTTTTTGGGGTCGTCAATCTCGTAGCCCAAAATTTGGTTAGCCCGATTAGAGATCACTTCGTTGATATTCATATTGTGCGAAGTACCAGCGCCAGCTTGGAATGGGTCAACCACAAAGTGATCGTTTAATTTGCCATCGATCACTTCATCGGCTGCTTGCACAATCGCTGCGGCCATTTTGGCATCGAGCAACGCTAAATCTTGGTGGACAAGAGCGGCGGCCTTTTTGATCGTCGCCATTGACCAAATGAATGCAGGGTACTGTTTCAGCCCGCTGATGGGGAAATTCTGCACTGCTCGTTGAGTTTGTGCCCCATACAATGCCCACGCTGGCACCTGTACCTCACCGAGCGAATCTTTCTCCACACGAAACTCAGCCGACATAAAACCTCCACATGAAAGGTCGAATCAATATATGGCCTATTATACGCGATGCTTTTAATCATGCAGGTCGATACTTGCCAAGCAAAAGTGAAAGATTTAACTACAGAAAGAAGCTAGAAGAACATAGAACATAGAACATAGGGAAGGAGATCGGTTGTTGGGGATCGGCGATCGGGAGTTTTGATTCTACACCCTAAGGCTATGAGCTATCGGCTTGGTTGAAATACCAACAATTGTGCCGATAGCCCAACCATCAAATTTAACGATATTGGCCAAAACGCGATTGCCATTCGGCCTGATCAAAGCTGATCGAATCGTGGATGGTGATCATCGGGACAGTATCGACCAAGGATGGCGTAAAGGCGGCAACGCTTAAAAATGGTTGTAAGCCTTGGCTGAGCAATAATGCCAGCAGCCGTTCTTGTTGCTCTTGGTGGAGCGTTTGCAAACCATCAAGCGGAAAGAAACGCTGGCCGTATTTGGTTTGAGCAATCAGCAGTGAATAATCATTTAAGGTTAGGGCATAGCACGTTTGCAATTGGGGATCGGTCTCGACCTGCACATAGTCGTTTAAATCAAACTGCAACCATTCATCGCCATAGGCCAAACGCAACAAAAGGCTATCGCTATCGGGGTCATATGTGGTTTGCGGCTGAGTCATAACACACCTTCACCTACGCAAAAGAGCAGTTAATAATGGGGGCTGGAATTAACGCCATTGTAGCATAGCAAGCCTGATTAATGACACAAGCCCATGGTTTTGACCATGGGCTTGTAGTAAGCTAGGACAATTTAGCGAACTTTGGGCAGAACCCAGCGCTGAATCCGGCGATTGGCTTTTTCGCTGACATACACACTGCCATCGGGTGCGAAGGCCATGCCACTAGGCTGACCAGTTGAGGCATCGTCGTTGCCTTGGCCACCCCAAACCAATAGCAATTGGCCAGTTGCCCCATACAAGGCAACTTGGTTTTTGCTAGGAATTGCCGCTGCCACCCGACCTTGACTATCAACCGCAATGAATGGGTCGAGGTAGGTATCGGTTTGCCAGCCCGCAACTGGCCATTGCACGCTTGGTACGCCTTGCGGTACGCCATTGGCATCAAGTGGGAATACCTGAATTCGACCATTCCAAGTATCGCCAACATATAAATTGTTGTTGGCAATGCCCAAGCCAATTGGCTCGTTGAATTGGCCGATGCCTGCGCCAGCGGTGCCAACTTGACCCAGATAATTGCCATCAGTATCGGTGACAACCACCCGTTTATTGCCTGTGTCGGCAATATAGACGCGATCACTACCGACCACTAAGTTGCGTGGGCCAAAGAAGCCCAGCGGATTAGCACTATTGCCCTCAGTTGTGCCGCCAGTGCGGGTCAAGCGCTTGCCTGAGCCAGGTTGTAATTCTTCGCTACCACTGCCCCAACTGGTGACGAAATTGCCTTGAGGGTTGAACTTAGCAATGCGGGCATTCCAGGTATCAGCAACATAGACAAAGCCCTGTTCATCGACTGCAACGCCCGATGGTTCGAGCAATGCGCCAGTGTTCGTGCCGCTGATAATGCGGGTTTGGCTGTCAGTTTGATAAACCAAAATGCGATTGTTCGGGGCATCGGCAATATAGACCGAGCCATCGGGACCAGTTGCAATGCCACGTGGTTCGGCTGGTTCATCGCCTAACAATTGGCCTTCGGAAACCAATTTGAGCGTGCTGCCTGTACCGCTAACTGCCCCGCCCTCGCCAACCGGCAAGCTAGCCAAATCGCGCTTGACGAAAACGACAATTTCACGGCCACTCAACGAAACCGTATCGGGCAACTCACGCGAGAGCATGTACTCACGCAACGCGACCCAATTCGATGGACGGAATGGCCATGTTAGAATAAATGCGCCGCCCAAGGTACAGTTAAATTTTGAGCGCCCATTGACATCTTGCTGGCCTTTGAGTGCTGGATCGCAGCCATAGGCCGGATCATACAGTTTTTCTTTATAGCTTGATAGGCCATCGCTGCTCGTCTCAGGGAACCACCAGTTATGATAGGTATCGTAGAGCTGCACATAGCCTGCTTGTTCCATGCGTTGGGTCGTATCAGTAGCTAAATTCGATTTCGAGAAGATCGCCATTGGTGCATCGAGCATCGTTTGGTCGAGCGTGGCGATTTGGCTCTTGCTGACCCACTGAATATTCGTCCAATCGCGGAAATACCAATCGAGCGGTTGATTCAAGCCACCTTCGCGGCTTGGGCTTGCATCATCGCCTGAGCTAATTAGAATTTTCATGGTATGGCCGCCCGTTGGATCTTCGATTGAGCGACTGTTGCGGGTTTGGCTAATTGCCAAGCGCTCAGCTTCACGCACAATCACGGGCATATCAGGGGCGGTTTGGGTGTACACCAAAAATTCCACGGGCACATCTGGTTGAATATAGGCTGCAACCACACTGGAGCGCAGGCTATAAATCCCCAAAAGTGCCAAAATTCCCAACGTGGCAAAAGCTGCAATGATGCGCAAACGTGCTCGTTGCGTCAACATCCACAGCAACACCCCAACGATCAGCAATAACACGACCAGCAAGAAGCCACTGACGCGAGTGGTCATCACCTGTTGGCTGGCTCCGGTTGAAGCCCCAATCGAACCCATAATTGCAATAATCAGGGCAAAAGCAATGCTACCCAAAGGAATTGCCAACCATGCAATTGTGCGCTTGGTTTCGGCCCAATTGGTGCGCTCAATGATTTTATCGAGCGCCCATGCTCCGGCCAAAACTGCTGGTAAGGTCATGTGAATCGTTAGCCAAGGCATTTTCTCGCCAGCCCACGAAAACACGGTCAAGGCCATCAAGAACCAATAGAATAAAAATCCTAACCATATTGCTGGTACTGTTTCTTCGAATCCAGGTTTGGTTGTATTGGCTTCGGCTTCAGCTTGGGCCATATATGAGGTTTGACCAGCAATTACAACTGGATTTTCGCCAACTGGAATGCCATCAACAATTGGTTCAATTGTCACAACTGCTGGCTCAGCTTCGGCCTCGGGTTGCGTAGGAGCAGCGTCAGCCTCAGCAGGTTTGGGAGTTTCTTCATCCCATAAACTGGAATTGATAACCGCCTTGCGCCAACCAATTTTGGCCAGCCAGCCGCCTAAGCCAACCAAGGTTAAGCTGACTGGCAATAATTCGTAGATGCCCAATTGCATGAAATAGTAGAACCATGGTTGGTCGCCACGCGCATAGGTTTGCTGCGTACCAAACCAATAGCTAATTCCAGCAAACAGGCCATCGCCTATCCCGCGTGGATAAGTGAAGAAGGTGCTAAACAGTACAATAAAGGTTACGGCAAAAGCGGCAAAGGCTTGCCAAAACACCCATTTATTGACATAGCGCAAGCCTTGACGAAATAGCGGCGCTTCGCTCCAACGCAAGCTGACCAATTGGCCAAAGAGCAAGGTTGAAAAGCCAATCAAGCCGATTCCACCAAAATTTAATACATTGGCTTCTTGGTTGGTGGCAGTTGGCAGCGAAACATGCGGCTGGAAGATCATCAAAATACCAGTGACGGCCATCAAAATGCCTGAGCCAATCACGAATATTTTCGAGCCTAAAACTTCCCAGAGCCAACGTTGCGCCAAAAAGCTGATAATGATAAAGCCAATGATAAAGACCAGTTCATGAGTTGCCCAGAGCAGCGCCAAACTGGCCATGGCCAAATTCAGCCAGCGACTGCGGCCCGATTGCCAAAAGCGAAACAAGCCAACCATCAACCAGAAGGTGAACAGAATTGCCAAGGCATCGTGGCGGGCAAAGCGCGTGAAGTAGAGCAAGGTTGGTGAGAGCACCATCAAGCCAGCGCTCAACAACGCAGCGCGTTTACCAATTAATGGCCGCAACATCCAACACGAAGCGACTAAGGCAATCCCTGCGACTGCCATTGGCAAACGGGCGGTGGCATCACTCGCCCCAAATAAAAAGTAGCTCAGATAGGTGCTGAGATACAGGGTTGGGCCGTGAAAAACTGGGTTATAACAGTAGGTATCCGACTGGGCACTATTCAGGCCACATTGGAAACCACCTTTGCCCATATAAAACTGCCAGCTATATTTGGCATGGATCGATTCATCGTGGTGCATGGCCATATTGCCCAATTGCCACAAGTGCATAAACACACTCAGCGCAATCAACACAACATAGCCGATCAGCTCGCTATTCAGCCAGCTAAACGCAATCGAACGATCTAACCATGATGAACTCTGCCGACGGCGCACTTGAATTGGCTGAGCGCGACGCAGACGCTTTTTGGTTAAGTCAGGTGTGGTCATAAGCAACAAATCATCTCGTTACAAAGTGGAAACACAGACCGGCCTAACGCACCTGCGATTGGCCATTCACGTTTTGAGCTTGCACGCCCAACACGTGGGCATAGCGCGGGCGAACATAGACTTTAAAGTCAACCGATGAGAGTTGGCCTGGTGGCTGACGGAACAGCAAATAACGCCAAAGCTCATTTTGGGTTTTAGCATCAAATGGGTTGCGTATCACCCGCCCAATTGTCGAATCTTGATCATATGGCGCAGCTTTCATCACTTGCTCGCCATTGCTATCGCGCATGGTTTGACCATTGGCATCAAGTTCTGGTACTTCGGCAAAGCGATAAAACTGGCCTTCGGGGAACCACCAACGCAATGGGAAACGCCCTTCAAGGAAGCCTTGGACATTGGCTTCGTTGGTAGACCAATTGCTGTCGATCATCAAAATTGCCGCTGTTTCAGCGCTGGCTGGGCTATTCATCGAGCCAGAGAAGCCGACTGCTTTGGTATATTCGCGCACATACCACTTCCAGATTTGCTCGTTATCGTACATAATCGGCAATTCCATGCGGCCTGTCTCTGCGAACGAAACTTCGCGTAAATCATCCATCACGCGGCCAACATCGGGCGAACTTTGCACATACACCAGCATTTCTACTGGAATATCGCCATTTTGATAGTTCAAGCGCCAAGCCGAGCGGAATGAATAGGCACTCCACATAATGGTTAAGGCCAAGGTTAAGCCTGTCAGCGCTCGCCGCCAGCCATGGAACAAGCTATAAAAGCCCGTAATTGCTAGCACAATCAAAATCATGCTTACGAGGAACATCGGTGTGGCGGGGCTACCAGTTGGCGCAATATTGGGTTGGATGCGAATCATCCGCACCAATTGCATGAGTGCATAGCTAGCAACCAAACCCACCACCGCCAAATAGCCAAATAGCCCAAGCCATTCATCGCGGCGGGTTGGCATTTTGCTGCTCAGCCAAGCTTTTTGAATTGGCTGAAAGCCCCAAGCAAAAATCTGCCCAATGCCCCAAGCGGCAATAAAAATCAATGGTACGGCCACGTGCAGGGTGATCCATGGCATTTTCTCGCCAGCCCAGCTATACAAGGCAAATGAGCCAGCCGCCCACCACGCCAACAAGCCAGGAGCCATGCGCTGAGCCGTCAAAGCAGCGCCCCGTTTGATTTGCAACGCTAAGTGGCCGATACCTGCCAAGGTTGCCGCAAAGCCAGCAAAGAGCAGCAATGGCTCGTACACTAGCAATTGGACAAAATAGTAATGGCTGGGCTGACCGCCGCGCTCAACATCGTGTTGCGCCACCCAATACAGCAGCGAACCAGCAATCCCCGAAACCACGCCAACTGGATGCACCCCAAACGAGGTGAAGAAGGCGGCGTAAATCACCAAGCCCAAAATTACTGCCAGCGCCCCGTGAATGCTCCACAGTGAATCCAAAGCTGGCAATAAACTACGCTCAGGGGCTTGGCTGACCGCTCGTTTCCACATGGTTTGGGTTTGATCTTTGCCCTTGTAAAACCAAATAATCACAATCACCGCGATCAAAAAGACCAGCGTGAGCAGCGTTAGGGCGGTAATTGGCATGTGCATAAACACGCCGTTATTGCCATAAAGCGTTTGATTTTTGACTTGGTGATACAAGCGGCTTGGGTTCGATTGTACCTCGGCATCATCAATCCCAAACAAGGTTTCGCTGAGCTTCGAGAAGTAGCCTTGGCGGAAACCACCATTGGCGGTGTCATCGAAAAACAGATCGTCGCCTTGATTGCGCACGACCAAGGCTTGGCTTTCAGTAACCAACGGCAGCGGCAGCCATTGCTCTTGGCCGTTAACATCGAGCACTGGGGCTGGATTACCATTAGCTGTAACCAACAGGCCACGATGATCAGGGATGCCCTTGAGACAAGCTACCGCCAATAAGCCATAGACTCCAAACAGAATCAACAGCTTGCGATTGACTTGCCACAAGGTGACCAACACAATAAAACTGCCAAGGGTCAAGGTAAAGAGATACGAGGTCTCAATTGTTACAAACATTAAAGCAAACGAAGCGAAGAAAATATAAATCCAGCGCACATGGCGGGTGGAAATATAGCGAATGATCGCAATCAGACAGATAATTTCTTGGGTAACCGCAAAAATATCGTGGCGAATAAAACGCCCGACATACAAGGTTACTGGCGAAATTAACAGATAGCCCACCATCAACAAGGCCGTGCCACGCCCAATATTTTTGCGCAACAGCCAAGGAGTGAGGGTTAAGGCTATTCCAAAGGTCGCAGCGGCCAAACGCGCCGTAAAATCATTGTCGCCAAACAAAAAGTATTGCAAAGCTGTCCAATAATATAAAAACGGCCCGTGGGTCAACGGATCATGCAAATAGCCATCGCCGCGATAGAGCAACCACGAATAATAGGCATGAATCGTTTCATCGTGGTGCAATGATCGACCGCCAAGCGCCCACAAGTGCATCAGCACCGAGAGCAAGCCAAGGCCAATATAGGCCAGATGTTCAACCGTGAAGCGGCGACGTTGTGTGCGTGGCACGGCTACCTGTCGTGAAGATGTTGCGATCATAAGTGTGTGTTCTCGTGTCGTTGCAAAGGGGTTGGAGCAGCGCTGCTCATTGAGACAACGAAATGTGCCAGAATTTTTTGGTATTGTACTCGAACGAGGGGGGAGTGACAAGAAACAAAGTCTTAACGCGCTTTTGCATCCAATCGAGAGCCAGCCCAACGACTGGCTCTCGGCTGAAATACTGATTATTCGGCGTTATCGATTTGGGCGCGTTGCAAGCCACCACTGTAATCGACATACAACGATTTCCATTCGCTGTAGGTATCGAGTACCTGGGTGCCACCTTCGCGTTTGCCGTTGCCAGTGCCTTTGGTGCCACCAAAGGGCAGGTGAATTTCGGCCCCAATGGTTGGCGCATTGACATAGACAATCCCAGTGTAGAGATCACGCATGGCAATGAAGGCATTATTGACATTGCGAGTATAAATCGACGATGACAAACCATATGGCACGTCGTTGGCAACATCAATCGCTTCTTCAAGGCTATCAACCGGAATGATCGAAACCACAGGCCCGAAAATTTCCTCTTGAGCGATGCGCATATTGCGTTTGACATTGCCAAAAATGGTTGGCTGGTGGAAGAAGCCATGGCCCAAATCGCCATCGGTCAAGCGTTCGCCGCCCAGCACCAATTCAGCGCCTTCTTCACGGCCAATCTTGACATATTTTTCAACCACGCTCAATTGGCCTTCGTTAATTGATGGCCCCATTTGCATACCGTCGAGCAAGCCATTGCCCACTTGAATGGTTTTGGCTTCAGCTTGGATGCGGCTGGTCAGTTCATCAACAATTGAGCGATGAGCAATAATCCGTGAGGTCGCGGTACAGCGTTGGCCGGTTGTGCCAAATGCGCCCCAAACTGCGCCCGCCAACACTAAATCAAGATCAGCATCGTCCATGATGATCATGGGGTTTTTGCCGCCCATTTCGAGCGACACATGCTTGCCTTGTTGGGCACAAAGGGTTGAAACATGGCGACCAACTTCGGTCGAGCCAGTGAACGAAATCACTTTCACATCGGGATGTTGCACCAATGGCTCGCCAGCAGTTGGGCCATGGCCCGAAACAATATTGACCACACCTTTAGGTAGGCCAGCATCAACCAAGGCTTGCACAAAGTTGTAGGTTGAAAGTGGCGTATCTTCGGCAGGCTTGATCACCACCGTGTTACCGCAAATCAAGGCTGGAAAGATCTTCCACGATGGGATGGCCATTGGGAAGTTCCATGGTGTAATCAAGCCACACACGCCCAACGGTTGGCGCACGCTCATCTGGAATTTATTGGGCAATTCCGAGGGCGTGGTTACGCCATACAAACGCCGACCTTCGCCAGCCATAAAATAGCCCATGTCGATCGCTTCTTGCACATCGCCACGGGTTTCGGCCAAAACCTTGCCCATTTCACGGGTCATATCGTTGGCATATTGCTCTTTGCGTTCTTGAAGAATTTGCGAAGCCCGATACAGCAACTCGCCACGCTTGGGAGCTGGCACAAGTCGCCATGCATTGTAGGCCTCTTTGGCTGCGGCAACCGCATCGGCAATATCCTCAGCACCAGAGTCGGGGAAGATGCCAATCACATCGCGGGTATCGGCGGGGTTGCGGTTCTCGTAGGTCTTGCCCGAACGCGCTGGCACCCACTCGCCGCCAATGTAGTTATAGTACACCTTATGGTCCGACATCGTTGTCCTCCGTGAAGTAAAATCAAATCTTGCCTTATCTTACCATACAAGCTTGGGGCGACGAGGGATGAAGGATGAGGGATGAAGGATGAAGGATGAAGGATGAAGGATGAAGAACACGAAGGGGGATTGGCTCTAGGCTTTTGGCTTTTCGTAACCGGACTGCTAATTGGAATGGTTTATAACGTTAAACCACGGCCAACGGTATAAACCATTCCAGCTATGATCTATGTGCTTACCATCCTGATCCCTGATCCCTGATCCCTGATCCCTAGACCCCGACTGCTAACCAGTATTTTTCAAGCCTGCGGCAATCCCATTGATGCTGAGCAGAATTGCATCCTCAAGATCGTTGTGCTCAAGCCCATCGGGATCGGTGCGCAAACGCCGGAGCAATTCGATTTGCACAAAACTCAATGGGTCAACATAAGGATTACGCTGCTTAATCGAGTGCTGCAAAATTGGGCTGGTATCCAACAGCTCATTAATTTGAGCCACCTCGCAGATCCATTTAACCGTGCGTTGATATTCGGCCTTAATCAAGCCAAAGATTTCGTTGGCTAAGGCTTGGTCGGGCACAAGTAGGGCATATTGCGCCGCGATATCCATATCAGCCTTAGATAAAATCATTTGGGCATTATCCAGCATGGTGCGAAAGAATGGCCAATCGTTGTACATTCCCTGCAAGGTGGTTAGGCCATTGGTATCAGCTTGAATTAAATGCTCCAAGGCACTGCCCAAGCCATACCAACCAGGCAAGGTATGCCGACTTTGCATCCAACTAAAGACCCAGGGTATCGCCCGCAAATCTTCGATGCGGTCGCTGGCTTTGCGGCTGGCTGGGCGTGAGCCAATATTCAAGCGGCTAATTTCGGTAATCGGCGTAGCATTGCGGAAGTATTCCAAGAAATGTGGATGATCGTAGACCAAGCCCCGATAGACTTTGCGCGATACTTGGGCTAGGCTGCTCATCGCGTCGTGCCATTCTTGGCTGATATGCGCGATGCTCACGCCTAACGACGAGCGCAATACGGCGTTGATAATTTGCTCTTGATGGCGATAGGCCGTCTCTGGCTCGGCATAACGATCGCTAATCACTTCGCCTTGTTCAGTGATTTTGATCCGCCCGCCGACTGTGCCTGGTGGTTGACCTAAAATCGCGCGATTGGCAGGCCCGCCACCACGGCCAACCGCTCCACCACGACCGTGGAACAAGCGCATTGCTACCCGATGACGGAAGCAGGTTTCGGCTAAGGCCACTTGGGCAAGATAGAGCGCCCAGTGAGCGTCGGCAAAACCGCCATCTTTGTTGGAATCGCTATAGCCCAACATAATTTCTTGCACATCGTTGCGCAGCACCAAATGTTGGCGATAGGCTTCGCTCGAAAGCAGCGTGTGCATAATCTCTGGCGCGGCGATGAGGTCGGCTCCAGTTTCAAATAATGGCACAATATTTAGCCAACTATGCTCGCCTGGCTGATAAATGCCTGCCTCACGCGCCAGCAACAGCACTGCCAAAATATCGCTTGGGCCTTCGGTCATCGAAATAATATAGGTTTCGATTGCCTCAGCATTCAAATCGGAAAGCACCGCACGAATTGTACGGAAGGTTTCGATGATCTCAACCGTTTCGGGGCTGTAGTAGAGATGGGTTGGGATCAACGGACGATTATTGGCTAGCTCACGCTCCAAAACAATGGTACGTTCGGCTTGGCTCAGGCTGGCGTAATCGTCGCAGATGCCTGCATATTCAAAAATTTCGCTCAAGGCGTTGGTGTGGCGGCTGCTGTGTTGGCGAATATCGAGGGTCGCAGTGTGTAAGCCAAACACTTTAGCTGAGCATTGGATATCGCGCAAAAAGCCATCGGCGACTGAGGCTGCGCCATTGGTGCGCAAGCTATATTCCATGGTCGCTAAATCGGCGAGATATTGGTTGGCATTGGCATACCATGTGCCTTCAGCTGGGCGATGACCGCCGCGTGCCCAATCTGGCTCGTAGCGCTCAACATAAGCCAATGTGGCATGTAACTTGGCGTGAATGTAGGAGCATTTTTGGCGATATGGCTCATGCGGATTGCGCCGCTCCAGCACTTGCGCCAATTCAGGAAACAACGGCGCGTCGTGGATTAGCGATTGGGCTAATTCTTCGCTAATTGGCACTTGGCGCGACGATTGGCTTAAACGATGGCTCAAGCGCTCAACTGAGTGAATATGCTCGCGCAACGAACGGCCCATCAACAATTTAAGCGTTTCAACCGTGACTGAGGGAATCACAAATGGATTGCCATCGCGATCGCCGCCAACCCACGAGCCAAAGCGCAAGAAGGCTGGTACACGCCATTCGTGCTCAGGGTAAATTTGGCGCAACGAAGCCTCAGTATCACGGTAGAGTTGCGGAATCATATCGAACAGCGATTCTTCGAAGTAATAGAGATTATTTTTCACTTCGTCGATCACGGTTGGCTTGATAATTCGCACTTCATCGCTTTGCCAAAGCGAGATCACTTCTTCACGAATTGATTCGAGTAAGCGTTCACGTTGACGTTGAAAGGTTGTATCGGCGGTTAATTGCCGCGCCGCCCCAGCAATCCGATGATGCTTTTTGAGCGTTGTTCGGCGTTTGGCCTCGGTCGGGTGGGCGGTAAAAACGGGCCGAATCTCGGCATGATCAAGCAAATCTTGAACTTGCTGGGCGGTAATGCCACGATCACGCAGCTCTTGCAACGCCAATTCAACCGATTCAGAACGTGGAGCATCGCCGTTTTGGCGGTCGCGCTCGGCTAGCACTCGCAAGCGTTCAACGCTTTCGGCCAAATTGACCAAGCCAAAATAATGGGTAAAGGCCTTGATCAGCCCGATTAGTTGAGCGACTGGTAATTGACTAATTAACTCGGTCAGGGTTTGAGTCTCTTGCAGCGTTCCATCGCTTCGGCGTTGCTTGGTGCGTTGGCGCACATCTTCTTCAAGCTCAAACGCTGACACCCCATCTTGGGCCACAATCACATCGCCAAGCACATGCCCGAGGGAATGGATCAGCATTGAAAGCGGCGTGCGGTCGGTTTCAGGTGTATACATCGCCACACTCCAAACCATAAGCGGCACACTGGCCGCAGCCTAATCACAATAGCGACGCACCACACGCATCAAATCGTCGATCGCGATTGGCTTTTCGAGATAGCCAACCGTGTACGGGATCGGCGCTGGTTCGTCGTATAAATAGGTTGAAATGATCACAACTGGAATCGCGCTGAGCCGTGGCTCGGTTTGCAATGCCTCGAGAAATTCTTCCGACGACATATACGGCAAGACCCGATCAAGCAAAATCAGACGCGGCGGTTGGCTGGACTGGAGGTATTTTAACCCATCCACGGCAGTTGTGTAGGTTGCAACCTGATAGCCATCGTCGCGGATGATATGTGCAAGCATATCGCGCACGGTCGCGCTATCTTCAATAATCACAATTTGTGCGCTCTGCGGCGTTGATTTAAACATACTGGCGCTCCTTGCTCATCCTACACGAGTTCTTTAGCAACTCATGGTCTTGTGGTTAAAGAATCGTGAATAATTACGATATGATGTAGTAGTACAATAATGACTATACGATAGCATATTGCGGCGAGTCGTTGGTTGGCGTAAAACCCCCACCCACAATTAGCAGTATTGACCTGTTATGGTCATCGGCGATAGTAGGCCAAGCAGAGGGGATTAAGGTACTTTAACCATTTCCCCCCAAAGTCGTGCTTGCATGGGGTGATTTTTGCCCCCTATAATCAATTAGATTGATTTTGAGAATTTAGCAACGCTTGCTGCAAGCGCAGTAAACGAAGGGATGTGAGGCATGCGATTTTTACTCGATGCGCGTTCGTATGACGAAATGAAAGCCCGCAATGATCATACACCCGACTGCTACGTGCGACCGGGCGAATATTTGCATCATATGTATGTCGATGGAATTAAGTATGCCGTTGCTCGTGCCCTGTATGATTGCTTGAAGGAAGCGCGTGAGCAGAACGACTATGAGGCAACGCGCCACTTAAATATGCACAAACAACAGCTTGATGCGCTGGTGGCCGAGGCCCAAGCCAGCGGCAAGTTGAGTGGTGCGCGGGTACTTGGGGGGGATGTGCCGAACGATGACGGCTCAGCCCCATCGGGGAATAGCTATCACCCCAAAGTACCAACTACAATTGAAGAAACTGGCCTGAATCGAACCCAAATTCAGGACCAATTGCTGCGGGTGATTTATAACCGTTCGCGGGTCACTGGTATGGAGCTAGCCCAAGAAGTGCGCTTGTTCTATAGTGTGGTCGATCCAGTCATCACCCAAATGCGCAACTCGGAATATATCGACATTGCTGGGCAACGTGGCTTTGGCGATACCAATTACGAATATATTTTGACTCCGCGTGGCTCGCAAGCTGCCGAAGATGCCATGAAGAAAAGCAATTACAGCGGGCCTGCTCCAGTTCCATTCGAGCAGTTTTTAGAATCAGTCAAGGCGCAAACGATCAAAAACATGGTGATCACGCGGCGCAATATTCGCAAAGCCTTTAGCGATTTGATTATCACCGATCAAGTGTTGAATGAAGTTGGGCCAGCGGTCAATTCGGGCGCGTCGATCTTCTTGTTTGGCTATCCTGGCAATGGCAAAACCAGTATCGCCGAACGGATTACCCGCCTGATGGGCGATGATATTTTCGTGCCCTATGCGATTGATGCTGATGGTCAAATTATCAAAGTTTACGATAGCATTGTGCATACGTTGGTCGATAAAGAGGCCAATATCGGCACTTCAAGCTATGATTTACGTTGGGCCAAAATCAAACGGCCTGTGGTGGTGGTCGGGGGCGAACTGACCCTCGAAGCGCTCGATTTGACTTTCAACGAAACTGGGCGTTTTTACGAAGCACCCTTCCAGATGAAAGCCAACGGCGGGATTTTCTTGATCGACGACTTTGGTCGCCAACAATGTCGCCCAATGGACTTGCTCAACCGCTGGATTGTGCCGCTCGAAAAGCGCTACGATTATTTGACCACGATCACTGGCCAAAAAATCGAAGTGCCATTCGATCAATTGCTAATTTTTTCGACCAACCTTGACCCTAGTCAAGTGGCTGACGAAGCTTTCTTGCGTCGGATCAAATTCAAAATTGAGGTGCGCGACCCCGATGAATCGCAATGGCGACAAATTTGGTCGTTGGTGTGCAAAGGTCGCAAAATTAACCTCGATCCCAAGGGCTTAGATTATTTGGTGGAAAAATGGTACAAGCCGGATGATCGGCCTTTCCGTATGTGCCAACCGCGCGATATTCTCGATCAGATGATCAGCATCGCCAAATATAATATGGAACAAGTCACCTTCAATCCCGATTTGATAGATGCAGCGTGTGGCACGTACTTTGTCAGCAAAGAAGCCAAAAACTTCGGTGCCAAAGTTCGACTCGATTAATCAGTTTCGTCAGATCATTATTGAACAGCCTGTTACATTCACAGGCTGTTTTTATTTAATTAACCTAACATAATGAATTAAATAGAGCTGGCTATTTTATTAATAATTGACGTAATAAAATTTAGCGGTTTTAATAAAATCATTGACAGACTTTCTATACTAATTACGAGGCAAGGTAGTAGTCGTAGTCGATATGTTATAGTCCAACTACACCTGGCTAGGAATAGCTAGTGGCATGAAGATGCCTATTGGAGTTCAGCAATGGCGCGGAAACGGATCGTCGGAAACAGAATCGGATTTTATTTAATCTTAATTGGTATCCTGCTCAATCTGGGCACAGTCAAAGCCCAACAGCCCCAATCTCAACCAAATCAGCCGCTCAGCTCAGCGACAGACAGGGCTTTTGAACCAACAACCATCCAATCCTCGCCCTTAACCACCAGCAGCGTCATCACAGGCACATGGAATCCCACTATTCAGAATAGCTTGCAAAGCCCAGGCACTATCAGCAAACTGTATGTCGATGCCAACGATAGGCTGTATGTCACCGGCTCATTCAATTATCTGAATGGGCACGAATTCAATGGGCTGGCCGCGTGGGATGGCAACACATGGCAAGGCTATGGCTTGCACCCTAACGATCCAGGCTCAATTCTCGCCATGACTACCTACAACGATCAATTGATTGTTGGTGGCAGTTTTGACAAATTGGCGGGCCAAACCATGAACGGGATCGCCCGTTGGAATGGCCAAGCATTCGAAGCGTTTGGAACGGGTTTTCGTGGCACCAGCGATTTTTTTGATTATTCGAATCGACCTAAAATCTATGATCTTGATGTTGTGACTGATACGTTGTATATCAGTGGTAATTTTTCTCAATTCAATAATTTAGCAGTCAATTCACTGCTTGCTTGGCGGCCAAGCGGTTATTATGAAGTTGCAGATATTGATAGTTCACTCTATCAATTTGCGGCAATTGATAATGCAATTCTGCTATCGGGCGAATTACTCTCAATTAATGATATTGGGGTTGATTATTTTGCGCTACGCCAAAATGGTGTTTGGAGCAATCCCCCAATCCCAGAAGGTGTCCGTTTTTACCAAGAGCTTCACACATTTGATAATACCTTCTATCTACGCAAATATATCAATCAACAACCCTATCTTACCCAGTTTTATCATTGGGATGCCAACGATTGGGTTGTCGATAGCTCCGTGATTACTGGCTCAGCCCGTGATCTTATTCAATTGAATGGGCAATTGTATAGCGCTACCAACGACAAGCTCTGGCAACGCACGGCAGCTGGTTGGCGCAGCCTTGATCTGCCCATGGCAATTCAAACTATTACGGCGATCGAAGCTAGCAGCGCTGGAATTTACCTCGCAGGCAGTTTTACGGTCAATGGCCAAGCAAGTCATTTGATTTTTTGGGATGGCAACACAATCACCAACTTGGCAACGACGATCCAACAAGGCTATGCCCAAGATATTGCCAATCTTAATGGGCAGCCGTTGATTATCGCTAGAGCCCAATCGATGCTTCAGGTTTGGAACAACTCGATTTGGCAGCAATTGCGTCGGTTGCCTTATGGAACTCAACTGTTGACCACCGCCGACAATACCTATTTAGTTGGCAGTAGCCCATTTACGACCACCTCAAATTTAGCAAGTGCAATTTGGCAAGTGCAGCTAGATGGCAGCCTGAGTGCGCCAGTTCCCTTAAATGCCTATAACGTTACTTGGACAATTTCGGGGACAGATGTCTTAGCAAGTATGCATTCAGGCACAATCAACAATCAACCAATTGCTGGAACAATTGCGATCAACGGCAATCAATGGCGATCATTCATTCCTAGCTATGCCCATGGCAATGTCTATGTTACCGATCAACAGATCTATTCAATCCGTACCGAGGCCGAGCGGGCTTCGTGGATTATTGAAATGTCAGTGTGGGATGGCACAGCTTGGCAATATCTGACCGCATGGCAACAATTTGATCAGCGATTAACCATGCAAATTGCAGTTTGGAATGGCGAACTCTATTTTCTCTATCGCAATGATCTGCGGCGTTTTGATTTTAATAGCACAGATTTAGTGTCAGTTGCGAGTTTCGATGATATGCCGCTCGTGTTGCGCAGCACTGCTGATTATCTCTATGTTGCTGGGCGCTTTAACCAAGTCAATAATCAAGCCGTTGGCCCATTGGCACGTTGGAATGGAACCAGTTGGCAAGGCCTTGCCGATGTACCAAATGGAGCGATCAGCCAATTGGCAGTCACCTCAGATTTAATTCAGATTGCTGGAAGTTTTACCCATGTTGGCGCAACTACATCACTGGGTGTTGCCAGTTTTGTGATTAACGGGGTTGCGGCGAATCCTAGCTTTCGCCAATTTATCCCCCAAGCAATGAAGTAATCTCAATTGATCGCACCGATTGCAACGCGTTTGGTTTAAATCGAGCGCGTTGCTTTGAGTATAAAATCAGCCCTACCGACGATCTTTCAACCAGCGCAGCAATGGTAGGATCGAGCCTAGTTTATTGATTGTGTACGAGGAACTAACCATGCAGAAGAGACGGTTTTTTAAAGGACGTTGGGGCTTAATTGTGCTGCTCCTTGGCGCAATAATCAGTAGTTTTGCCAGCCAAACGCTACCTGCAAAAGTCACTGCTAAACAGCTTGGGGCTAGCACCGCCCAACTAGCGCCAATTGAACTCAATCAAATTACGCCACTCAGCAGCAGCAGCGTGATTAGTGGCACATGGAATAATGAATTTGGCAATAGTTTAGCGACCGCTGGCACGATCACCAAGTTGCATCTTGATGCCAATAATCGTTTATATGTCGCTGGTAAATTCAATTACCTGAATGGGCAATTGTTTAATGGCCTAGCCGCATGGAATGGCACAACTTGGCAAGGCTATGGCTTGCAACCAAACGATGTCGATACGATCAATGCCATGGATAGCTATCAAAACCAATTGGTGGTGGCTGGGCGCTTTCGCCGATTGGCGGGCCAGCCCATGAATGGCCTTGCCCGTTGGGATGGCAGCCAATTTCAAGCATTTGGCAGTGGCATCAGTGGCATCAACGATTCATATCGCAACAACATTATTTCGCAAGTCTATGATATTGAAGTCCTGAGCGATACGCTGTATCTCGGTGGCAATTTTGATACGTTTAATGGCCTAGCCGCCCATGGCACAGCTTTTTGGCGACCGACTGGCTTTGGCGAGTTTGGCGATTTTAATGGCGTAATCAGCGATCTCGATGCGATTCCCAATACGCTTTTTGCATCTGGGAGTGTAAGCCGCGTCAATCAAACCTCAATTCAAGGTTTAGGCTTATGGAATGGCACAACCTGGCAAAACTCCAGCTTGCCAGGCCCAAATGCCGCCCGTGATCAAATTGGGCGAATTGGGACGACGCTCTATACCTGGGCCAATAACTATGATCCGCGGCAAACCATGATTTATCGTTGGAATACTAATCAGTGGCAGGCGTTTGGCAGCTGGATCGATGAATTTGTGCTTGGTGTGGCGCAAAGCAACGATTTATATGCCTACACTATCAGCGATCTCTGGCGTTTAGTTGGCAATCAATGGCAATTGGTCAATCTGCCAATGACGATCAACTCTATTACTACAGTTGTTGGCAATGCCAATGGGTTGTATCTTGCTGGTAATTTTGAAGTGGATGGCAGCGCCGTGCAATTGGTGCATTGGAATGGCACAACCCTTACGCCACTTGCCAGCACCAGTGTTTATCCACGGCTCGATGAAATAACCGGCGTTCAAGGTCAGCCAATTATCAAACCCAATTGGCCGAATGTGCTCAAGCAGTGGGATGGTCAAACCTGGCAAACGAGCCACGCATTGCAGGGGATGGCTAGCCTATTCGCCACCAGTGATGATCGCGCCTATTTGGCGTACCCCTATCCGTATCAAACCTCAGGTTCATTGAGCAGTTCGCTATGGCAATTTGATTCGACTGGGGCGTTGACTGCTCCCTTGCAATTAATTGGCCAGACAACCACCTGGACACTTTCGGGAACCCAGCTTTTGGCTAATGGCATAACGATGATTAACAGCCAATCAATCAGTGGGGCGGTGGCACTGAATGGTACTGAATGGCGTGAATTAGGACTAAACACCAATTTTCGCCAGATCTATTATGCCAATAATCGCATCTATTCGCTGATGATCACCCAAAACCATGATTGGTGGGATATCGATATTGACACTTGGAATGGTACTGCTTGGGTCGATTTTACTGGGTTGTTTGTGCAAAGCAATGGCTCGATGCCGCAATTTGTAACCTGGCGCAATCAGCTGTATTTTACCAACGGCAATCAGTTGCATCGGCTCGAAAACACTGGCAATAGCATGGTATTTGAGTTTGATGGTGCGCCGTTGCAACTTGCCAACATCAATGATCGCTATTTATATGTTGGCGGAGCATTTAGCAAAGTCGGTGAGCAACAGCTGGGCAGCATTGTGCGCTGGAATGGCAATAGCTGGCAAGCCCCAAGCCAAACCCCAAACGGCACAGTTGAACACATGGCAATTACTGAAAACTATCTCTATTTGAGCGGTAATTTTAGCCATATTGGCGCAAACCCAAGTTTAGGAGTGGCCAGCTTTCAGCTTGCTGCTGAGCCTGAACCACTGCCCTATCAATTGTTTATTCCCCAAGTTGTGAAGTAAATCGGTGCTAGCCACGCTCTTGGGTTGCCGAAGAGCGTGGCTATTGTTTGGGCTAAGCTTGGTTAAGTTGCTGGCGAATCTGAGTTAAATAGGTTGTTAGCCAATCATGTTCCGCTTGAATCATGGTTTCGGTATAGTCAAATAAGCCTTGAATATGCCAAGATTGAGTTTGTTCTTCAGCACGACGTTGTTGCACCCGCCCGATTTGCGCCCGTAACTCCTCACAATAGTGCTCCAAAGCCACCACAACCTCGCTTAGCTCAAGTAGTGGTAAATTGGCCATGCCCAAAAGTAGCGCTGAATAGCGTTGTTGCGGTACACTCAGCATCGTGCGTAGGCTCTCTTGCAAAGCGACCCGCCCACTTGGTAGAATGTTGTAGACCATACGTGATGGTCGCCCATCGCCCTGAGATGTTTCGCCCGCGACCAATTGCGCTTGCTCAAGCTTTTTGAGCAAATAATAGATCGACGAAAAAGCAATTTCCGTCCACGAGCGCATCCCCCGCGCCTGAATAATTTGTTCGAGCTCATAGCCATAGCGTGGCTGCTCTGCCAACAAGCTTAAAATCGCCGCCTCAGCCTGAGTCAACTTTTTCATAGCACGTATATCCTAGTAGTAGAATAGTGTCTATCTAGATTATTGAATAATCAGGGGTTTGTCAAGGTGAATTCAGGGGGGAAGCATTGTAGGGATGAGGGATGAAGGATGAAATTTAACCACGAAGGACACGAAGATGCCTAGGCTATCGGCTGTTGACTATTGGCTATCGAAGATCATGGTGATTCCCAAAATTATTCCGATAGCCTAGAGCCTTCAGCCAACATAGCCTCAACCTTCGTGTTCTTCGCGCTCTTCGCGGTTAAACAAATAGTTTAGCCTTGCAAAATGCTAGTGATTTGCTGCATTTGAGCAGGATTCAATGGGCCAAATTGCAGCGCCTTGGCGTTTTCACTGGCTTGAGCGACGGTGCGGAAGCCTGGGATTGGCAGGGTTTGGCTGCTGCGCCCCCACAACCACGCCAAAGCACCTTGGGTCAGCGTGCGGCCTTCGCTGGTCAACACTTCGCGCAAGGCTTCGAGCTTTTTAAGCCATTCAGGGTTGGGCTTGCCAGCCTGAAATCCTTCGAACCATGCGACTTTGCTGCGCACATCGTCGCTGCTAAAGCTCGTGCTGGGGGTGAATTTTCCCGTCAATAAACCCATTGCCAACGGTGCTCGGTTGATGCTGGCTAAATTGTGGGCTTCGCAAAAGGCAATAATTGCATCGCTCTCGCCGGTGCTATGGCCATGCAATAAATTCAATTGTTGTTGCACAGCAATACAATGTGGGCCTTCAGCAAAGAGTTCAATCGCATCAAGCCGATCGGTGCTCCAACCATAGCCGCGAATTTTGCCCTCGCTCACCAAACTTTCGAGCGTATCGCGCACCGGGGCGGCATCTTCGACCGGATAGCCCCACAAGTGAAATTGCAACAAATCAACATAATCGGTGTTGAGCCGTTTGAGGCTGGCTTCTAGTTGTTGGCGAATTTCGGCAGGGCTAATCGGAATTTGCTCAAACGAATCTTTGCTGCCTTCATCCCAGCTATTGCCAAATTTAGTGGCTAGAATCACCTGATCGCGGCGGCCAGCGATCGCTTGGGCAATAATTTGCTCACTATGGCCACAACCATAGACATTGGCAGTATCAAGAAAATTAACGCCTAATTCAAGCGCCGCATGAATTGCCTGAATTGATTCAGTGTCGTCAACTTGGCCCCAACCTGAGGGATTGCCATTGTGATTGAATGGGCCGCCAATCGCCCAACAACCTAAACCTAAAGCACTGACTTCAATGCCACTCTTGCCAATAGTTCGCTTGAGCATGCCTGTGTCTCCCTGCTAAATATTCGTCGTTGCCAGCATTCTAAACATTTGCGTGCGCTCTAAGTCAATACCCCAATTTTGAGCAATCCAAAAAGCCCTTGTGCAACACAAGGGCCTTGGTCGAATATATATTTTAGTTTTGATTAACGGTTGTGATTGAGACTTTCAGGAGAAAAGCCACCAGGCAGCAGCTCGCGTGGCGTAGTATGTTGGGTTTGCTCGGCCAAATTTGCCAGCAGCACAGGAAGATCGGGCGCAAGTTCAAACATAAATTGGCGACACATACCACAGGGTGCAACTGGGCCAGGCGTATCAGCCACAACTGCTAACGCGATAAATTCTGTTTCGCCAGCGCTCCAAGCCGCAGCGAGGGCTGAACGTTCAGCACATAAACAGACTGGATAGGCGGCATTTTCAATATTACAACCATGGAATATGCGACCGCTGGCGGTCAGAACTGCTGCGCCAACTTTGAAACGTGAGTATGGCGTGTAAGCTCGTTCGCGGGCGGTTTTGGCGTTGGCCAACAGGGCTTGGTAGTCAACCATCATCGGTATTACTCCCAACCTCGGCAAACTCGTGTTCGGCATGGGCTAAGCTTACACGTAGGCGTTGTGGTCGCAAGCCTTGAATCGTAACAACCTCAATTGTTGTATCTCCAGCTTGGATAACATCGCCGACTTTGGGCATTGAGCCTAACATAGACAAAACGAAGCCACCGAGACTATCTACATCGTCATTGATTAATGTTAACTCTGTGGCATCATTGACTGCATCAATTGAGACCCGACCATCGAACAGCCATTCGTGAGGGCCAACCTGTTGAATCGGCGCTTCTTCGCTATCGAACTCATCTTGAATTTCGCCAACGATCTCTTCCAGCAAATCCTCAATTGTGACTAAGCCCGCCGTGCTGCCATATTCATCGACGATAATCGCCATATGCACTTTGCGGCTTTGCAAAGCCCGCATCAAATCATCAACTTTGATCGAATCGGGCACAAAATAGGGCTGGCGTACCAACGAGCGCAACGGAGCATCACGCAACCCATCACGCAACAGCGGAAACAGATCCTTAGCGTACAACACTCCGAGCACATGGTCAATTGACTCGTCGTAGATTGGCAACCGCGAATGGCCAGCACTAATAAACAAATTCAGCGCTTCTTCCATCGAGGCCGTCGCAGCCAAACCGACGATATCAATCCGTGGGACCATGACTTCACGCACAGCCGTATCGCTAAATTCAAAAATACCCTCGATCATGTCGCGCTCTTCGGCCTCGATCACGCCCTCTTCTTCGCCGACGTTGACCATTAATTTTAGTTCTTCTTCGGTGACGATGTGAGGATGCTGGCCTGTTACCAGGCCAATTGGGCGAGCAATTTGGCGTAAGAGCCATTGCATTGGCGCAACCAGCCACAGCAAAATCCGCAATGGACGCACCGTCCAAAGCACCATACTATCGGGATAAGCAGTGGCGAGGGTTTTGGGTAAGGTTGTGCCGATGGTGAGCCAAATCAGCAGAAAGATCAATAGAAACGAGGCCTGCTGCCAACCAGTGCGATTGGCGACAAACGTCAAGAGCAGCGCCGTTGCTCCAATTGTTCCAACCGTACTGAGCAACAATGTCCCAATGCGCAGATGATAGGGGTCTTCCAACAGGCGCATAGCCACGTTGGCGCGGCGTTCGCCGTTCTCCAACAGCGTATTCATTCGGTGGCGTGAGATAGTAGAGAGCGCTGCTTCGGCTGCTGATGCGACACTCACAATAATGAGACACATCGCAAGCCCAAGCAGCTCTAAACTAGATGCAGGGTCCATGGGTTCAATCGGCTTCAATCGGGCCTTACGGCGTTATTATGGCTGGCTGGTTGTGGACGCAGCAGCAACAATCCAGATTGTCGCCTTCGTCCTCCTCGAACTAGAGTTATAGATTTCGGTACTATGCAGTATGAGGCATATTGTGGGTGAATGCAAGAGGTCAACCGTTAACGTTTTCATGGTTAATATGAAGAAGCTTATTGATGATTGATCCACGAAGAACACGAAGAGCACGAAGCGAGCTATGGCTATTGGCTCGAAGATCATTTGAGATATCAACAATTGTTCCGCTAGCCTGAAGCCTGTAGCCACCCATGCTCTGCGTCTCTGCGTTAAAATCTTCACCTTCGCGTTCTTCGCGGTTAAATTTCATCCCTCATCCCTCATCCCTCATCCCTCATCCCTCATCCCTCATCCCTCATAATTCTTCCTTTTTTGTTGGGTTTTCTTGTACAATGCAAGCGAATCGCAACCGAATTAGCAGCAAGATAGGAGATTGGCATGGCTAGTTTGAGTGAGGCTATTGGCGCAATTATCAAACGCAAACGCTCTCGCGATCGCTTAACCCAAAATGATTTAGGCGCAAAAGTTGGAGTTTCTGGCTCGTATATTAGCGCGGTTGAGGCTGGCAATACTTCACCCCGCATTGCCGAAGTTGAAGGCTTGGCCCAAGTTTTTCGCACGACTGCCTTAGAAATGATTAGTGAAGCAGCCTCGACCGAAACCAAAATCTACTCTGATTCGCGGCGGGAACAAGAAGCATTGCTCTCAATTTTTACCACGCTTAGCCCGGATCGCCGCCAGCAAGTTTATGAATTTGTCTTGTTCCAGCGCGATTTACAAGATCGTAACGATGATAAGCGCAATAACTAGCGATTGATGGTCAATAATCTGCTTGTGCTAGCAATTGATCGAGAATTCTGCTGGTAGCAATTTTGGCGTAGCACGGCTGGATATGCTATGATGCGCCTCGCAACGAAGCAGCATCCACAAAGTTACCCACAGAATTTTCCCTCAAAGCCTAGTCCGCTACAAGGAGGTTTTGCTTGGCAAAAGCAAAAAAAGCTGATAAGAAAATTGGGGTCATGGTTGGGCGTGAATGGTCGTGGCCGCCAGCATTTATCGAGGAAGTCAATCGGCGCAATGTTGGCGTAACCGCCGAATACCTGCAATTGGGCGGGACGGCCATGAACGAGCCAAATGAGTACGCTGTCATCGTTGATCGGATCTCCCACGAAATTCCCTACTATCGCACCTATCTCAAAAATGCTGTGCTCCAAGGCACGGTTGTGGTCAATAACCCGTTTTGGTGGAGTGCCGATGATAAGTTTTTTGGCGCTTCGCTCTCCGATGCGATTGGGGTTAAACATCCACGCACGATTGCCTTGCCCTCACATTCGTATGTCGAAGGCGTGGTCGATGAATCGCTGCGCAATTTGATCTACCCGATTCCGTGGGAAGATCATGTCGAGGCGGTCGGGGGCTTTCCGGTAATTCTCAAGCCAGCTTGGGGCGGCGGTTTCAAGCAAGTATTCAAACTTTATACCTATGATCAATTGTACGATGCCTATAACACCACTGGGACTGAGTGTATGATGCTGCAAGAGTGCATCGAATGGGAAAAATATGCCCGCGTGATGTGTATTGGCAAAGAGCATTTTATGGTGATGAAGTTTGATGCCAACGCCCCATGGCCACATCGCTATTTCCACGAACCTGGCTTCCTCACGCCCGAAGAAGGCCAACAAGTGCTCGATGGCGCACGCAAGCTCAATGAAGCCCTTGGTTATGATATGAACACGGTCGAGTTTGCGATTAAGGATGGCATCGCCTATGCCATCGATTTTACCAACCCAGCTCCCGATATGGATATCAACTCTTTGACCGACCACTATTTCCCGTGGGTGGTCAATGCCATGGCTGATATGTGTATCGATTATGCCTTAGGTAAGCGCAAACAAACCAAAGTGACCTATCAATGGAACTCGTTGCTGACGGCGACGAGCAAGCCCAAGGCGCGTTCAAGTAAAACCAGCGAAGAATAATCGCTACAAGCCAGCGAACATAGCCCATTTAAATACCTTCGGCTATGTTCGCTGTTGCTATTCATGGAGCGGCCTATGTTAGAGCAAGCGATTCGTGATTATCACGCCCTCCTCACGCCCGATCTCGCTCGTGCTTCTCAAGAACGTCTCACTAGCCTACAACAGCAACAAAATCTTTTTTTTGGCACCCGTCCGTTGTGTAATGTGCTACGCCCGCATTTTCTCAGCGCCGAGCAATCGAGCTTGATCGAGCGCGTCTCGCAGCTGGTGGCCGAAGCGTCGCGCACGGTGGTTGAGTATGCGTTGCGCACGCCTGAGGTACTCGATCTGCTGGCCTTGACCGAGGGTGAACATCAATTAATTAGGTATGAGCCTGGCTACCGTGAATTGAGTGTTTCTTCACGACTTGATTCATTTTTAACTAGCGATAGTAGCTCGTTTCAATTTGTTGAATATAACGCCGAAAGCCCCGCCGCAATTGCCTACGAAGATATTCTTTCGCAGGTGTTCGAGCAATTGCCGATTATGCAAGAGTTTCAGCGCCACTATCGGGTTGAAAGTTTGCCTGCTCGCCAACGCTTGTTGGAAGCTTTTTTGGCGGTTTATCGCGAATGGGGCGGTACAGGCGAGCCAAAAATTGCCATTGTCGATTGGCATGGCTTGCCAACGCTTTCGGAGTTTCAACTATTTCAGCAATATTTTGCTGAACATGGCTTGAAAACAGTGATTTGTGCGCCGGAAGATTTGCGCTATCAGGCTGGCACGCTGTATGCCAATAACACACCAGTTAATTTTGTCTATAAACGCTTGTTGACGACCGAATTTTTGCAGCGTTTGGGCAATGAAGCCTTTGAACATCCATTAACCCAGGCCTACCGCGATGGAGCGATTTGTTTGGCCAATAATTTTCGTGCCAAGTTGCTGCACAAAAAAATGATCTTTGGCTTGTTATCTGATCCGACGATCACTAGCGCCGCTGGAATTAGCTCAGCCACCCAACAACAACTTGCCCAGCACATTCCTTGGACGCGGCGAGTGGCAGCTGGCCGCACCGATTATGCTGGCACAGAAGTTGACCTACTGGATTTTATTCGGCAAAACCGCGATCGACTGTTGCTCAAACCAAACGACGATTATGGCGGCCAAGGGATTACGATTGGCTGGGAAACCGAGGCCGAAGCTTGGGATTTGGCACTGCAACAGGCCTTAACTGAGCCATTTGTGGTGCAAGAACGGGTGGTGATCGCCTACGAGGATTATCCAGCTATTGTCGATGGTCAATTGCATATCGGCCAGCGCTTGGTCGATACTGATCCATTTTTATTTGGCAGCGAAGTTCAAGGTTGTCTGACGCGCTTATCGACCGTGACGTTGCTGAATGTGACCGCTGGCGGCGGCTCAACCACACCAACGTTTCAGCTCTCTAAATTGAGCTAAATCTCACCATAGACAAGCGCAAAAACATCAACTATTCTAAAGGGCAATACCACTGGCAGCAACCCACCCAAAGCCCACTATCAACTGACACACCAACGGGGGATCTTATGGAATATCGTGATCCGGGGCATCCGCATTTTCCTTTTACGATTGGGATCGAAGAAGAATATCAGATTATCGATCCTGAAACCCGCGAATTAAAATCGTACATCACCCAAATTCTCGATGAGGGTCAGTTGATTTTACGCGAACAGATGAAGCCCGAAATGCATCAATCGATTGTCGAAGTGGGCACGCATGTCTGTCGCACGGTCGAGGAAGCTCGCGCCGAGATTATTCGTTTGCGTGGCGCAATTGGCAGTTTGGCCGCGAGCAAGGGCTTGCGAATTGCCGCTGCTGGCACTCACCCATTTTCATCGTGGCAAAAGCAAGATATTTATCCCCACGAGCGCTATTATGGCGTGATTGAGGAGATGCAAGAGGCAGCGCGGCGCTTGCTGATTTTTGGCATGCATGTGCACATCGGCATGCCTGATAACGAAACCTGCATCGAAATTATGAATGTGGCGCGTTACTTTCTGCCGCATTTATTGGCGCTTTCAACCTCATCGCCCTTTTGGATGGGGCGCAAAACTGGCTTTCAATCCTATCGCTCAATCATTTTCACCAACTTTCCACGCACTGGCATTCCCGACACCTTCCAATCGTATGCGGAATTTGAGCAATATATCAACATTTTGCTCAAAACTCATAGCATCGACAATGGCAAAAAAGTGTGGTGGGATGCGCGGCCACACCCGATGTTTGGCACGCTAGAAGTGCGGATTTGCGATATTGCCACCAAAGTTGATGAAGCAATTATGATCGCTGGCTTGGTTCAGGCGATTTTTGTCAAAATTTATAGCTTATTCCGCCAAAACCAAACCTTCCGCGTGTATAGCCGTGCATTGATCAATGAAAACAAATGGCGGGCGGCGCGTTATGGCCTTGGTGGCAAGCTGATCGATTTTGGCCGTCGTGAAGAATTATCAGCCCACGATTTGATGATTGAATTACGTGAGTTTGTTGATGATGTGGTTGATGACCTTGGTTCGCGATCAGCGATCGATTATATTGACCAAGTGCTCAAGCATGGCACCAGCGCCGAACGTCAACTGCGCACCTACGAAGAAACTGGCGATATCAAAGCGGTTGTTGATCAACTGATTCGCGAAACCATGGAAGGTGTGCCGCTCGATCAGGCAACTCAAGTAGTCAGTGGCTAAACTCCATCCAACCCCTCGTCCATTGCCGTGGGCGAGGGGCTTTGATGCTCTGCTTGGCCTTAATTTAGGCACTATCGCAACCAAACCGATTGACCCGCCAGCGAATATTTAATGTTGGTGCGGCAACTGGAGCGCTCTGTGGATCGACATAACGAACATACACCTCGCTCCAATCTGGTTGACATCCGCCAGCGTGATGCGCAATTGTCAGCTCGACAAAACCCTTGATTGAAGCATGTTCAAAGCGCATACTTATTGCTGGTTGGTTGATTGTGGTTGCTTGCACGTGCCAAGCGCGTTTGGCTAGCGCATTGAGGTAAAAATCCTCAAGCTCGCGTGGTTCAAGCGGTTGCAACAAATAATAATGCAGCGCTTGGCCATTATGCCGAACGTTAGAACTATCCAAATAAATCGGGAAATCGTCGATTGGGCCAAGTGCTGCATACGCCTGAACTGGCTCAAACACCATCAGCAACACAAATATCAGAAAGCTACCTCCTACGATTGTGATCATCAGTTTTCTCAGCATTGCTCTCTCCTATCCAATCTAATTCGCTATTCCACTCAACTCTGAGTATAGTGAGTGCTGATCGACAGAAGTAGCAGATTTAGAGCAGAATTGTTGCAAGCATGCAGCTAAAAAGCCAAGAGCAGCGCCGTAGCACTGCTCAAACGATCACAACCACTAGTAGCTTAAGTTTTAGTTTGAATGTTTGATAAGGCTGCGAGCCATGGCACACCATCGGGCCGTTGTTTCGCAGATTTGCCCTGAGCTAGAGCCTCTCACCGCACTAGCTTTGAGCAGGGTAGCGCCTCTCACCGCACTACCGTTCAACTCCTTATCAGTAACTCAGACCTCCTTGATTGCTGGTTAGTTTGTGTTTCAAAGTTCTTCGCTCACAAAAGAGTATAGCAGCGAGCCTCGCTAAAAAAGTCGCAAAAAAGTCGCAGCTTTGGTTACGATCTTGCGACTTTTGATTCATGAGCGGTCAGAATCCAAGGATCGGGAGGTTTAAAGCAGAGGGATGTGGCTATGGGCTATTCGGAACATGCGGTGGTACTTCAATAGTTAATAGCCTATCTTCGTGCCCTTCGTGTTCTTCGTGGTTACAAAACCTAAATTAGGAGGAAAATCCATGCGCTATCGTAAATTAGGCCGAACCGGATTGAAAGTTTCGGAATTATGTTTGGGAACCATGACTTTTGGCTGGAGTGTTGAAGAGCCAGAATCATTTGCGATAATGAGCCAAGCCCTTGATGCTGGGATTAATTTCTTCGATACTGCCGATGTTTATTCGCGTTGGGACCCACGTTCATATGCTGGCAAAACTGAGGAAATTATCGGGCGTTGGTTGGCCGAAGAGCCAAGTCGCCGCGATAAAGTGGTTTTAGCAACCAAAGTTCGCGGCCAAATGGGCGATCAGCCGAACGATCAAGGGCTTTCGCGCAAACATATTATTGCAGCAGTTGATGCTAGCTTGCGGCGCTTGCAAACTGATTATATCGACCTCTATCAAACCCATTTCCCCGACGGCGAAGTGCCAATCGAAGAAACCTTGCGGGCGCTTGATGATTTGGTGCGAGCTGGCAAAGTGCGCTATATCGGCTGCTCGAATTATCGCGCATGGCAATTGATGGAAGCCCTGTGGACAAGCGATAAACTGAATCTCGCCCGCTACGATTCGCTACAACCACATTATCATTTGCTCAATCGAGCCGAATTTGAGCGCGAATTGCAACCAGTTTGTGTCAAGTATGGAGTTGGCGTGATTGTCTATAGCCCGTTGGCGGGTGGCTTATTGACTGGCAAGTTTCGGCGGGGTCAGCCCATTCCTGAGGGTACACGGGTTGCTGAACGTGGCCGTGATGACAAACGCTTGAGCGAGCCATTGTGGAAATTAATCGATCAGCTGGAAGTGTTAGCTGAGAAGCACCAAAAAACCATTCCCCAACTGGCAGTGGCGTGGGTCACAGGTGCACCAGCGATCACCTCGGCGATTATTGGGGCAACCAGCAGTGGTCAACTCCACGATACCTTGGGTGCAGCCGATTTTGAGTTGAGTAGCGAAGATCGGGCCATTTTGGACAACCTAAGTGCTTGGGAGAACGTCTAAACATCATTCGGATGGCCGACGAAGCTCCATCGTAAGATTGGTTTTTGCTGAGAAACGTTGCCAAGGCGTAGGGGCAATGATACAATACCACGGGCAACTACATCGCATCTTCCATGTCGAAGGAGTTTGATCGCGATGAACTCTCCCGTACTCGTCCTCAACCATAATTACGAGCCACTCAATATCTGCTCTGCACGTCGTGCCTTGATGCTTGTGTTGGGTGGTAAAGCCGAAGTGTTGGAACACAACCACGCCGTGTTGCACACGACCAACGACACCATTGCTTGTCCGTCGGTCATCCGACTGGGCCATATGATTCGTCGTCCCTTGCCCAATGTCAAGCTTTCTCGCCGCGAAATTTTCCGTCGCGATCACTACACTTGCCAATATTGTAATCGGATCAGTGCTGATCTCACGCTTGACCATGTGTTGCCGCGCCATCGAGGTGGTGCACATAGCTGGGAAAATCTGGTAAGCGCCTGCCGAACGTGTAATCATCGCAAAGGTGGGCGAACTCCCGAGGAGGCACGAATGCGCTTAATTCGGCCACCCTTTCGCCCGTTTGCTAGCCCATACTATTTAATCGAACGCCGAATGCATGGGCTTGGTCTTGAAGAATGGCGTAAATTTTTGCCTGCGTCCTTTCAGACCGTGGAGGACGATCAATAAGGAGTTGTGGTATGTTACAGCGCATAGCGGTGGTCGATGATTCGAGTGAATTTCAACAGTTAATTGATGTGATGTTGCAATACCTTGGCATTCAGGAAATTCACCATTGGGCTTCGAGCCTCGAAGCATTGCCAAAGTTGTTACAAAACCCACCAGAACTCCTGGTTCTTGATGTGATGATGTCGGGAATGGATGGGTTGAACGTTTGGCGTGAATTGCGTGCTCAGCCTCAAACCCACAGCCTACCAGTGATCATTTGCACCGCTGCGATTAATAGCATCGTGCATCAAGAAGCTGATCTCAATAACGATCCATTAACCGTAGTTTTGCCAAAACCGTTTACGCTTGATGAATTGCGTCAGGCCATAGGGCGGGTCGCACCACTTTGGCAAGTGGCAGCCTAACGACAAAAAGCCGTAGTTAATTTGGCCTAAAAATGCGAATTAGCGCACTGTAATGCTATTTCTGCTTGCGTAGCATCAACGGGTACGCTATAATACTTTCGCATTTTACGCCATTATTCTTTAGCAATTCGCCCAAATCCACGATCTATAAATTAATTGATCGACACGGATTATCAGATGCGCTGGATGCACAGCGCAGGGAGGAGCGGCATGGCTCTCACCACGATCCAAGCACTCTACGATGAAGCACGGTCTGCTCTCGAAACAGGGAAGGAGGAGCGTGCCATTGGTGCGAGTGAGCATCTGCTTGAATCGTTTCCCTATTATCTTGAAGCGTACCGTATCCTCGGCGAATCGTATCTTAACCGCCAAGATTTAGCCAAAGCCGTCGAAGCCTTTGAACGGGTCTTACGTTCTGACCCCGAAAATATCCCTGTCCATGTGGGCTTGGGGGTAACTTACGAGCGTCAAGGCAACCTCGCAGCGGCGATCCGCGAGTTTGAGCAAGCATTTGAAATTAAGCCCGATTTGCCTGAGTTGCGCTCGCAAGTGTTGCGTTTGTATACCGAGGCTTGGGGTAGCGAAAACGCCCGAATCTTGCTGAAAAAGGCAGGTCTCGGGCGTATGTATGTGCGCGGACGACGCTTCGATAAGGCGATTCAGGAATTTAACGATGTGCTCGCCGATGACCCCAAACGGGTGGATATTGCGGTAGCGCTGGCTGAAGCACTCTGGCGTAATGGCCAAGAGGCTGAAGCCGCCGAAGTTGCCAGCGATATTCTGCGCGATTACCCCGATATGCTCAAGGCCAATTTGATCTTGGGCTATCATTTGTTGGCCGCTGGCGACCCCAAAGGCCGTAAGCTGTGGCAACATGCCCAGCAACTCGACCCCAGCCAAGGCGTAGCCTATGCTTTGTTCGATGGGATGCTGCCACCAGTCGAAGCCCCCGATACCAAAATCGAGGCCTTCGATGAGGCTGCTTGGAAAGCCAAAAAGGCTGAAAAGGCCGAAAAAGAGCGGCTTGCCCGCGAAGCTGCCGAACAAGTCGAGCGTGATCGCTTGGCCGCCGAGCAAGCCAGCAAAGCTCCCGCCGCCTCTTGGTTGGCCGAAGTTGAGGCTGCCCCAGTTGCGGTCGGGGTTGCGGCTAACGCTGACGATGATTTCTTGCGCAGCTTGTTGTTTGGCGATTTTGGGGCAGCCCCAGCTAGCCCTGCACCCGCAGCGGTTGCAATCGCCGAGCCAGAATACGATGTCGATTTCAATCTCGATGATTTGGGCTTAGATCTTCAGCCCTTCTCGCTCGATGAAGTTGATGATGTTCCCAGCAATAAAACGCCAACGCCAGCCCCGGAGCCACTAGCCGCTCCAACCAAGCCTGCTCCTGAGCCAGTAGTTGCCAGCAATGATGATTTTGATTTGCCTGATGATGTAACGCCCTTCACCTTTGGCGATTGGGATGAAAGCAGCATTGACGATATTCCAGGTACTGGCGCGGATACTGGTAAGTTGCCCGAGCAATTACAGCCATTCTCCTTGGAAAATTTTGATGATGTGCAGCCTGAAACTAGCTCCAAAGCCCAAGATGATGATTTGGCTTTACCAAATACCTTAAAGCCATTCTCGCTTGATGAACTGAGCTTTGATTCAATCGACACACCATCAGAGCCAAGCATGCCCTTCAGCCGCGATTTATCCAGCTTCCCCGATACCGATCAAGAATCAGGCGGTTTTAGCTGGCAACAACCACGTTCACGCTCGCGCTCAATCTTTGGGGCGCAACCTGAACCAGAGTTCAATCAAGACGAAGAAGATGATGCTGGAATTTTCAACCGCATGGTGATCAAGAAGCAGACGCAAACTCTGCCACCATTGGTTGAGCCAGTCTATGATCCTGCTGATTCTGACGATGAGGCAATGAACTTCTTCTCGAATGATGATGTTGATTTGCGTAATTATGATGAGCATGATCTGCACACTGCTGATACTGAGCCTGCAATTACGCCATTCTCATTAACTGAATTGGGCTTGGATGCCGATGAAATTGCCGATTACAATGCCATGGGCAATCTTAGCCAACCGCAAACCCAAGTCGATGAAGAATTGGAAATCAAGCCCTTCTCGTTGACTGAACTTGGCTTGAGCGATGATGAAATTGCCTTGCTGCAAGCTGGCGAAGATAGCGCTTTGCCCACCGACCCAACCAACGATGAATCGGGCTTAACCCCATTTTCCTTAAATGAATTTGGTTTTGATCCGCCTGCAACTAACGACGATCAAGGCTTCAACTTCGATGAGCCAAGCATTACGCCCTTCTCGCTCGATGATTTAGGGCTTGATCCTGAGGAGCAAGCGCTTTATTCAGGCGAGTTCAACCCAACACCTGCGGCTGAACCCACGCCCAAGGTTGAAGAAGAGCCAAACATGACTCCCTTCTCCTTGACTGATTTGGGGCTTGATGCTGATGAAATTGCTCAATTTGAAGCAATGGATCAAGCACCAGCTGCCGCCGATGATGAATTTAGCTTCGATGGTGGTTTACAGCCCTTCTCGCTCGATGATTTGGGCTTTGATCAAGAACCTCAAGCTTACGAAGAACCAGTGCGCGAACTAAGCGATAGCTCACAACCCTTCTCCTTGAACGATATTGGCTTATCAGCAGAGGAAATTGCGGCAATTGAGCAAGCTGGCCAAAATCAAAGCGATGACCCGGTGTTTGATGCGCTCTTGGGAATTGGCCAAGAGCAAGGCTATGTCGATTTGACCGATATCATCAATCAGTTCGATGATCCTGAATCGCAAACCGAGGAAATCGACCGCATCGCTTTGGCCTTACACGATAATGGTATTCAAATTCGCGATGGCGATGAAGTAATTAATATGGACGAGGAGTTCTCTGGTGACGAGGCTGAAGCCTATGAAACCGAAGAACCACTTGAAAACTTCATTGCTGGCGATTTCGACCAGCCAACTGCCGAAGCCGAGCCAGAAATGACTCCGTTCTCGTTGACGGATTTGGGCTTGAGCGCCGAAGAAATCGCGATGTTGAATGGCGAAACCAGCGACGCGGCAACCGAAGAACCCGCACCATTCTCCTTTGATAATTTCGAGCTAGAGCAACCGGCAACGGACGCCGAGCCAGAAATGACTCCGTTCTCGCTGACGGATTTGGGCTTGAGCGCCGAAGAAATCGCGATGTTGAATGGTGAAACCAGCGAAGCAGCGGCAGAAGAACCCGCACCATTCTCCTTCGATAATTTCGAGCTAGAGCAACCAGCAACGGACGCCGAGCCAGAAATGACTCCGTTCTCGTTGACGGATTTGGGCTTGAGTGCTGAAGAAATTGCAATGTTGAATGGTGAAACCAGCGAAGTGGCAACCGAAGAACCAGCACCATTCTCGTTTGATAATTTCGAGCTAGAGCAACCCAGCGCCGAAGCCGAGCCAGAAATGACTCCGTTCTCGCTGACTGATTTGGGCTTGAGTGCTGAAGAAATTGCAATGTTGAATGGCGAAACCAGCGAAGTGGCGGCAGAAGAACCAGCACCATTCTCCTTCGATAATTTTGAGCTAGAGCAACCAGCAACGGACGCAGAGCCAGAAATGACTCCGTTCTCGTTGACGGATTTGGGCTTGAGCGCCGAAGAAATCGCGATGCTGAATGGCGAAACCAGTGAAGCGGCAACCGAAGAACCAGCGCCATTCTCATTCGATAATTTTGAGCTAGAGCAACCGACAACGGATGCCGAGCCAGAAATGACTCCGTTCTCGCTGACGGATTTGGGCTTGAGCGCCGAAGAAATCGCGCTGTTGAATGGCGAAACCAGTGAAGCGGCAACCGAAGAACCAGCGCCATTCTCGTTTGATAATTTCGAGCTAGAGCAACCGGCAACGGATGCCGAGCCAGAAATGACTCCGTTCTCGCTGACCGATTTGGGCTTGAGCGCTGAAGAAATTGCGATGTTGAATGGCGAAACCAGCGAAGCGGTGACTGAAGAACCAGCGCCATTCTCATTTGATAATTTCGAGCTAGAGCAACCAGCAACGGACGCCGAGCCAGAAATGACTCCGTTCTCGCTGACCGATTTGGGCTTGAGCGCTGAAGAAATCGCGCTGCTGAATGGCGAAACCAGCGAAGTGGCGGCAGAAGAACCAGCGCCATTCTCATTTGATAATTTCGAGCTAGAGCAGCCAACTGCTGAAGCCGAGCCAGAAATGACTCCGTTCTCGCTGACCGATTTGGGCTTGAGCGCTGAAGAAATTGCGATGTTGAATGGCGAAACCAGCGAAGTGGCGGCAGAAGAACCCGCACCATTCTCGTTTGATAATTTCGAGCTAGAGCAGCCAACAGCTGAAGCCGAGCCAGAAATGACTCCGTTCTCGCTGACCGATTTGGGCTTGAGTGCCGAAGAAATCGCCGCGTTGGAAGGTACAAGCGCAGCTGAACCAGAGATCGAAGCCGAAGAGCCTGATATGTCGCCCTTCACCTTTGATCAACTAGGCTTGAGCGCCGAAGAAATTGCCGCTTTGGAAGGCAACGAAGCACCAGCCAGCGAGCTAGAACCTGATCTCACGCCATTCTCGCTAGCCGATTTGGGCTTGAACGATGATGAAATTGCCTCATTGCAACAAGGCGACGATGATCGAAGCTTGAAGCTGAGCGAAGAAGAATTGATGGGTATCGATTTTGCTTTGCCAAGTGCCGAGCCAGAACCAGAGCCAGTGGTCGAAGCAGCGCCAGCCGAACCCGAAATGACTCCATTCTCGTGGGAAGATTTGGGTTTGAGCGACGATGAAATTGCCATAATCGAGTCGCCAGCCGAGCCAGTGGTTGAGGCTGCGCCAGTTGTGGTCGTGCCAACGCCGCCTGCAATTGTCGAAACACCACCGGCAATTATCGCCACACCTACGCCCAAAGTTGAGCCAGAGGCCGATAACAAACGTGCTCCGTTGTATCCAGTTTCATCACGGCCACGTGAAGAAGAGCAACGCCCACGTGCACCGTTGTATAACGTCTCGCCACGCCGTGAACCAAAACCAGCGGCTGAAACGCCGGTGGTTGAAACCTCGCCCGTGGTGGCTCAAACACCAACACCAGTAGCAGCAGCACCTGTGGCTAGCCCGACGGTTACGCCAAGCAGTGGCAGTGCTGGCGGCGATGGCCCAGACTTTAGCGAATACTACCAACAACTTGAGGCCGACCCAAACAACCATGGCTTGCGAATGGCCTTGGCGCGGATGATTAGTCAGACCGCCTCGGTTGATCAAGCCTTAAACGAATACAAACGGCTGATTAAACAAAATCAACTGATGGATCAAGTAGTTGATGATCTGCAAGATCTGATTGAGTCGCACGATGATCCAGGCTTGCTCCAACGGCTGCACCGTGCTTTAGGTGATGCCTATTCTAAGCAAGGACGCTGGCGTGAAGCGATGGATGAGTATGGCTGGGTGCTAAATAAACCACGTCGTTAACGCACCAAGCAACTGAAGAAAGGCTAGACCCTATGCGTCATATCGTTGAGGACTTAATTCGGGTTGAAGGGGTTATCGGCAGCCTCTTAGTGGGCCGCGATGGTTTGGTTATCGCCAGCACTTTAATCGAAGATGAAGATGCTGAAGTATTGGGCGCGATGTCGGCAGCAGTATTCGGCGAAATTGATAAAGCGACCAAACGGATTGGGATTGGCACGTTGGTTGATGCAATTATTGATGCCAAAGATGGTTCGATTCTGTTGCTCGAAGCTCGTGATGTTATTCTGACTGTGGTAACGCAACGAATGGTTAATCTTGGTTTGGTCAAGATTGAAATGCGCCGCGCTGCCAAAAATATTAGCAAGGCAGTGCCGATTTAGGCCTGTTGGCGGTTTGTTGAGCGAGTCACCTTGATTGGTGGCTCGCTTTTTTTATGGCCGCTTGGCTAAATATGCTACAATGCCCACGGTCGTGTAAACGATTCTTTCTTTGATTAACCAAGCATAATGGAGGCATTTCCCTGTGGAAAAGTCATTGATCATCTTAAAGCCTGATGCAGTTCAACGTGGTTTAATTGGGCCAATTTTGACCCGCTTGGAAGCTCGCGGCTTGAAATTTATCGGCATCAAATTGTCGCAAGTTAGCAGCGATTTGGCCCACAAGCACTATGGCGTACACGAAGGCAAGCCATTTTTCGCTGGCTTGGTTTCATACATTACCTCAGGCCCAGTGCTGGTTGTTGCAGTTGAAGGCAAAGATGTGATCGAAATTGTGCGCTCAACTGTTGGCGCAACCAATCCCGTCAAGGCTGCCCCTGGCACGATCCGTGGCGATTTTGGTGTGAACATCGGGCGCAACTTGATCCACGCCTCAGACTCACCTGAAAATGGCGAACATGAAGTGGCCTTGTTCTTCAGCAGCGAAGAATTGATCCGCTCAGAACGCTCAGTCGATCAATGGATTACCGAGTAATCTAGCTCGTTGATGCGCCTTGGGATGGCTAAACATCCCAAGGCTTTTTTATTTAACTTCGACCCGATCAAGCTGAAAACCCAATAAACGCAATGGATCGGATGCCCGCGAACTGACCCGCGTTGCTAAATCTTCGGGGCCACTGACAAAGGTGCTACTAGCAAATTCAATCAGTAAATCGCTGCCTTGTGCTTGGGCGGGCAAAGCAATTTCGAGCCAATGCCAGGTTGGTTGTAGTTGATAACTATCGATTAATTGGCCGTTGAGGCTAACGCTAATGCGGGTTGGTTGCCAATCGTTGGTAAAGCCATTCAGGTGTAAGCGCAAGGTTTGAGCTTGACCAGTCGCCGCTTGTGGTAAACGCAAAGCCGATGCTTGGCTGCTCCAACGAAAATCTGGCTGATTATGCTCACTCTGATAGAAACCGCGCACATAGCCATAATCCAAGCCAGAGCCAAGATCGATGGTGGTGGTTGGCACAACAGTCAAATAATCCCACGCCCAAGCCAGATCATTAATAATTTCGACATCGCGGAAATTAAAACGGGCGACTGCTGCGCTAATTTGGCCTTGGCGTTGCAGCAAATTGCCTTCGAGCATCAAAATGCGGGCCGATTGCACCGGATTATTTTTGGGATTAGCCTGTTGGTAGAAAGTCAAGGCTTGTTCTGGTTTACCTTCGGCTTCGAGCAATTGACCATTGATCAAGGCCAAACAACGCCGCCCAGTATAGCCACTAACGCTAGTATTTTCGCTGCGACCCTCGGCATCAATGCGGTCGTGCAGTTGGCGAGCTGCCACTAAATCGCCAGCTTGCAATAGATCGCGAATTGTCTGGCATTGGTTGGCTTGTTGCACGCCAGCAAAGCCCAAGCGCACATCTTGCCAAACGCTGCGCACCCCGACCGATTCTGGTAAATACAGATACGATGGCAATACTATTAGCCACAATAAGCCTGCACTGGCCCAAGCATAATGCTGCTGACGGCGGCTGGCCCAAGCTTGCGACCACTGCACGATTGCCAACGCTGCATAGATGACCACGAAGGGAATCAGCGGTTGACGAAAACGGGCAATCGCAAAAATCAACGAGCCAACAATAATGTTATAGCCCAACCAACCCAGCACCAAGCCTTTGCCAGCAACCGCTTGCTTGCGCCAAAACCCAAGCACCGCCAAGCCTACAAGCACCACATACAGCGTGTCGTCGAGCAATAGACCCAAAAGATGCGGCACTGGCACGCGGCCATCAACATAGCCATCGGTCAAATGTTCAGCGCTATCAAAGCGTACTTGTAAAATATCTAATAATTCAAGCGCCGTTTTGCTGATAAAGCGCTGTGGATTTTCGCTCAGCCACTCAAACCCTTGGGCATAGGCTTGATTTTGCCGCGCTGCCTGCGAGCCTTGGCAAACTAAGCCATTGCCACCACACAAAATCTCGGCTAGGCGGGTGCCATTGCGGCCATCAGGCGTGGCAATTTGCGCACCGAGGGCAAAATTATAACCACCAGTCGTATCGACCAAAATTAAGCCATCGCCGTTGCTCCAACGATTGGTTGCAAAGGCTGTCCACGGCAAGACAATTACACAAACGCTGAGCGTAAAGCCAAGCACTGGTTTAATCATGGCTTGCCAGCGTGGGCGTTGATTGCGCCAGATTTGCCAAGCAATCCACAAGGCAGGTAAAGGCAGCCAGGTTAAAATGATCGCTCGGGTCAGGGCTGCAAAGCCAAAGGTTACCCCAGCCAAGAGCAAATCGCGCCAATGGCGGGTGCTAGCCCAGCGCAATAACAACAAATTTGCCGCCAAGAAGATGCTCAAAAACAGCGTTTCTGAAAGCATAAAATAGCTGAATGCGGCAAATGAATAGCCCAGCGCCATCAGCCAGCCAGTAATTAAGCTAACCCGTGCTTGGTGTTCAGTTGGAGCAAGCCGCTTGGCAATCCGCATGGTCAGCCAAACTCCCAAAACGCTGATCAAGGCTTGACTGAGGCGGGGAGCCCACAACGCGCTATTGCCAAAAAGCTTGATATGTGCCGCCAAAAAACTAATATACAGCGGCGGACGCGTCCAGATCCAGCTATCGAAAAACTGAAATTCGCGGCCTTGCGCTAGCCAGATGGCCGCGCCCCAGTATTCGCCTTCGTCACTGATCCAATCGTTATAGGGCAAAAGCCACCAGGTGGCGAGGCGCAGGCCCAAAGCAACCGCCAAAATGATGCAGGTATGCAGCGTGTATCGTTTCATCATATTCGCAAGATCATCGCTGATCGTTGATCACTAAAATGCATGTCAAGGCTGCAAGCGTAGACCAGATATTCAAAATATGCAAATAGCGTTTGTAAGGGGGCAGGCTCCAGTTATTTATGTGGCTATGCGGCGATTGATCCACGAAGAACACGAAGCGCACGAAGGAGACATGTCGCTTGGCTAGCGGAGATTGGTTGGAAATGCCAACAATTGTTCCGATAGCCCATAGCCTTCAGCCTAGAGCCTCATCTTCGTGTCCTTCGCGGTTAATTCTAGCCCCTGAACCCTGACCCCTAGCCCCTGACCCCTGATCCACTTTGTTGGATGGGTTATTTTAAGCTACACTGATAGCGACTCACTTTTATAGGAGTTCTGCTCATGCGCCGTGAGGCTTTATTACTTGCACGGATCACGTGGTTTGCGGGTGTTTTAGGCTTGGTGATTGCGATTATCACCAAACACGATCCGTTGCTGACCACTGCTGGTCTCTTGATTGCCGGTAGCACAATTGGCTATGCGGTTGCTGCCGATAACGATTAAAGGAGTATGCCTGTGTCTGTTGTCCTTGATTACACCCTCGCGATTCCTCAACCTCAACGCCATATCATCAACGTTACATTGCGGATTGAGGGTTTAACGGGTTCTGAAACGTCGTTGCAATTGCCAGCATGGACACCAGGCTCGTATCTGCTCCGTGAATATGCCCGCCATTTGCGTTTTGTCGAGGCTCGTGCCGATGGTCAAGCGCTGGCTATTCATAAAACTGATCGCCTGACATGGCAGGTACAAACCAATGGAGCCAGTGCGATCACCGTAACCTATCAAGTCTATGGCTATGAATTGACTGTGCGTACCAATCACATCGATGCAACTCACGCGCATATCGTGCCAGCCGCCACCTTGCTTTATTTGCCCGAATATCAGTATTGTCAGTACCACGTGCGACTTGAACTACCAAGCACTTGGGAGATTGCCACAGGCTTGCCGCAGTTGGCCGATGGTCGCTACGGCACCAACGATTTAGATGAATTGATGGATTGTCCGTTTGAGGTTGGCGAATTGCGCCGTTATCGCTTTGACGTAGCCGAAAAAGCTCACGAAGTGGTAGTTTGGGGTCATGGCAACGAAGATATCGAGCAAGTGCTGGCCGACACCAAGCAAATTGTTGAAACTGAGCATGCCTTCTGGGGCGATTTGCCCTATGATTATTATTTGTTTATCGTGCTGCTGGCTGGAGCCAATACTTACGGTGGCTTAGAGCATCGTAATTCAACCTCGCTCTTGCTGCCACGCCATGTTTTCAAGCCTAGCAAAACCTATGAACGCGCTCAAGGCCTGATTGCCCATGAGTTTTTTCATACATGGAATGTCAAACGGCTACGGGCTGCCCCGCTTGGCCCCTTCGATTACACCCGCGAAAATTACACCCGTTTGTTGTGGGTCATGGAAGGTTTCACCGAATACTACACCGATTTGATGTTGGTTCGCGCAGGCTTGATGACTCCTCAACGCTACCTTGAGCGCTTGGCCGATGATATTACAACCCTGCAAAATATTCCTGGCCGCTTGGTGCATAGTCTGAGCAGTTCCTCATTCGATGCTTGGATCAAGTTCTATCGACCCGATGAATCAACGCCAAACACCACTGTTTCGTATTATCTCAAGGGTGGGTTGGCGGCATTGGTGCTCGATATGCAATTGCGCGAACGGAGCAATGGTCAGCAATCGCTTGATGATTTGATTCGCTATCTCTATCGGACGTATCCAATCACTGGCCCAGGGATTCCCGAAGCCGATGGCATGCAGCAAGCCTTGCAAGCACTCACAGGCAGCGATTGGAGTGACTATTTCGCCAATTATATCGATGGATTAAGCGAGTTGCCCTACGCCGAAGCCTTTGCCACGGTTGGCTTGCAATTGCAATGGAATTATAAAGATCGTGATGCGCAAGGCAATCCACGGCCCCAGCTTGGGATTCGCAGCAAAGCTGTTGATGGTCGGGTGCAAATTACCCATGTGCTCGATGGCGGCGATGCTGATCGGGCTGGTTTGGCTGCTGGCGATGAATTGATTGCGCTCGATGGTTGGCGCATCGATGAAGATGGCTTGAATAAGCGGCTAGCCGATTATCCAATTGGCGCAACCGTGCAATTAAGCTTCTTTCGCCGTGATGAATTATTGCACTTGCCCGTGACATTCAGCCAACCTAACCCTGATTTCTTGAGCCTAACCTTGGTGAGCCAACCAAGCGCTAGCCAACGCCAACAAGCAGCGACATGGCTCGGTACGCCATTGTTTAAATAGGTTGCAAGGGCGGGTCATTGTTGCGGTTTTAGCTTAGCACAGTGGCCAGCCTTAGCTCATTGAGGAATTTACCATGACCTTGGTTGATCGGCGGATTGTGCTAGGCGTAACAGGCGGAATTGCAGCCTACAAGGTCGTGCAGTTAGCACGCAATTTGAGCCTAGCAGGGGCGTTGGTCGATGTGGTGATGACTGAAGAAGCTACCAAATTTGTCACACCCTTGACCTTTGGCGCATTAACCCATCGCCCAGTGTATACGGATATGTGGCAACTCTCCGAACAAACCGATATTGGCCATGTGACGATTGGCGATCGGGCTGATCTGATCATCATCGCGCCTGCCACTGCCAACACAATTGCCCGGCTGGCCATGGGGATGAGCGATGATATGCTGACCACCACCGTACTGGCTTCGCGTGCGCCAATCTTGCTAGCTCCGGCGATGAATGTGAATATGTGGGCGAATCCTGCTACCCAAGCCAATGTTGCAACCTTGCAAAGCCGTGGTTTCCAAATAATTCCCCCAACTGCTGGGCGTATGGCCGAGCCAATGGTCGGGGTTGGTCGGCTAGCGGAGATCGATCAGATCGAGGCTGAGATTCGTTTGGCCTTGGGTCGGCGTTTTGGGGTATTAGCTGGCAAACGGTTGATTATCACTGCTGGCGGAACGCACGAGGCGATCGATCCAGTGCGCTTCATCGGCAATCGCTCATCGGGCGCGATGGGCTTTGCCTTGGCCGCCGCCGCCCGTGATGCTGGCGCAGATGTACGCTTGATTATCGGCGCAGCTAGTGCCACCCCGCCGCTTGGCACGCAGCACATCTATGCCGAAAGCGCCGCCGCCATGCACGATACCTTGCATCACGAAATTAACCAAGGCTGCGATCTGTTGATTATGGCTGCCGCGGTCGCCGATTATCGGCCTGTGAGTGTGGCCGATAATAAAATCAAAAAAACTGAGCAAGCCGAACAATCCCTGAGTTTGCAACTGACCCAAACCACCGATATTCTGGCCAGCCTCAAAGAGCATACTGGCTTTGTAAAAATCGGCTTTGCTGCTGAAACTCACGATCTTGAGCAGTATGCCCAAGCCAAACTTACGCGCAAAGGGCTTGATGCGATTGTTGCCAACGATGCCCGTACCGCGCTTGGGGCCAGCGATAACGCCGTAACCGTGTTTCATCGCAACGGCCAGCGCTGGGATTTTGGCCGCCAAGCTAAAACTGAACTAGCTCAGCAGTTGGTTGAGTTGTTCAGTGGTTTTTTGAGAACGTAGGGATCGGGGATCAGGGGCTGGGGGTCAGGGACTAGAATTTAACGTAGCGGCACAGAGCAAACTGACCCCTGAATCCTAGTCCCTGATCCCTCAAAAATTAGCTCAGGCTTGCAAACATCGCTTGGCGCACGCCCAACACATGGCTCAGCAGATCGGCCAAAGCAACCATGGTTGTTTCGCCAGTGCTGCGAATTTTGACCTCGGCTTGACCATTTTTCAGGCCACGCGAGCCGATAATCACCTGAATTGGGTTGCCAATCAAATCGGCATCGCCAAATTTATTGCCAGCGTTAACATCGCGATCATCCAACAGCACCGTTACGCCTTGGGCTTGTAAATCGCTGTACAGTTGATCGGCGACGCTTTTGGTTTCAGCATTGCTTTGATAATCAGTGCCAACCACATGGACTTGATATGGGGCAACCGTGATTGGTAGCATCATGCCACGCGCATCGTTGAACTTTTCGATCAACGAAGCCAAAATCCGTTGCACCCCAATACCATAGCAACCCATGATCGCTGGTTGCATCTCGCCTTTTTCGTTGGCGAAGACACATTTCATGGCGGCTGAATATTTGGTGCCCAGTTTGAAGATATTACCAACTTCAATTGCGCGGGCAATCGTCAATGGTTCACCACAGCGGCTACAGGGCTGGCCTTCAAGCACATCGGTCAAATCAACCACTTCGCCTGTGAAATCCCGCTCCCAATTCAAATTGAGATCGTAGTGGACAGCTTTGCCAGCTGCGCCAACCAAATTGCGTTCGGTCGTCAACGCGCTATCGACCAAAATGCGCACGTTTTCGCTGGCCTTGAGGCTGCGTGGAGCTACGCTGGCAAAACCGCTCAAACCATAATTGGCCAATTCGGCTTCGCTGACATTTTGCAATTCAGCGCCAACGGCATTTTGCAATTTGATGTGGTTGATTTCGCGACCTGCTGGGGCATAGGTCACCACCAACACACCTTCGGCTGTTTTATACAACTTAATTTGAATGACGCGAGTTGGCGCAACCCCAAAGTGCCCAGCCAAATCTTTGGTGTTGGCTTCACCTTGGCTTAGGGCTTCGAGCGCAGCAGTTGAGGCTGGGTTGGCTCCAACGGCAACTTCGCGATTGGCCGAATAACCACAGCTTGGACATAAGATCAGGGTATCTTCGCCAGCAGGTGTGACCGCCATAAATTCATGAGCAATCTTGCCACCCATCATGCCTGGGTCAGATTGTACAACTTCGACCGGCAAGCCACAGCGTTGGTAAATTCGCTTGTAGGCATTGAGCACTTGCTCATAATATTGGTCGAGATCTTCGATTGTGGCATGGAAGGAATAGGCATCCTTCATGGTAAACTCGCGCAAACGTATGATCCCGCCACGTGGCCGCGCCTCGTCACGATATTTGGTCTGAATCTGATAGACCATGACGGGCATTTGGCGATACGATTTGATGTAGCGGCGCATGATGTCGGTGACCACTTCTTCATGGGTCATGTTCAACACCATATCTTTGTTATTGCGATCTTTGAAGCGCAGCAATTCTTCGGTTACGCCTTCGTAGCGACCAGTTTCGCGCCAAAGATCAGCGCTGGTGACCACTGGCATCAACAACTCTTGGCCGTCAATCGCATCCATCTCTTCGCGAATAATTTGCGAGATCTTCTGGGTCGAGCGTACACATAACGGCAGCAACGAGTAGATTCCGGCTGATTGTTGCTTGACATAGCCAGCCCGCACCAACAGCGAGTGACTAATTAATTCGGCATCATTTGGTGCTTCTTTGGTGGTACTCGTTGCAAGTTTCGACATTCGCATACGAATTAGTTCTCCATTTGGTGCTGCTGGCAATAATTGCCAGATTGATCTGATTGGTGCTCCACGTGTGGGCGGTAGCGAAGGTCAATTGTACCACTTACCACCAGCAACCAAGATCACATTGAGCGATCAATTGGACAACTCATTTCGGTCAGCATTCGTTCGTTTTGCAGCACAGCCTGACGGGCCTTGCTACGGCTGAGGTTGGCACTGCGCCAATCGTCGTTATTTTCTTGCCAATTATTTAATAAGAGCGTGGCAATTTGGCAATTTTGCTCCGAAGGCAAGTTAGGCAGCACCTCGATGATCGCTGGCACGGCATCAGCATCATCGGCCAAACTGCCAATGTAGTAGCCATCAAAACTGGCTACGCCGCGATGGCTGGCGTTGTAGCGCACAATCAAATTGCTGGGATTCAACAAAACCAAGCCAATGAGCACCAGCATGGCCGCAACCAAGGCACCATTGGCGAAATATTGGCCCCGCTGGCGCAGCACGGTTGCCACAAACCACAAGGCCACCAGCACAATCCAAATCATCAAGGCTGTTGCTTGAATCCGTGATTCAGTCAAACCATAGGCATCGATGTAGAGCAGCATACGCGAAACAGCCGAAGCCAACACCACTCCAACTTGCACCAATAATACCAAGGCCAAAATTCGAAACAAGGGTTGGGCTTCAGTCCGTTGTTCGCTCAGCCAACTGCCAACTAACAACGTTGGCAAGACCAATAAGGCCACGGTTACCAACTCGAAAAAGCCACGGCGAGCATAATCAGCATAGCTAATACCTTCGGCAATTTGCTGTTCGCCACCAAATAAATAGCGAATTTGAATCAACACAAACAAGCCAAAAAGCGCATTCAGCAAGCCCAAAATGATGCCAACTTCGATCTTGCCAATGTTGAATAAGCCTGGACGTTGGCTCAAGGAAATATCTGGTTTTGGCGCGGCAAATAAAATCCAGCCACAACCCAAAATCGCCCAAGTGCCAAACATCACCACAAAGACATGCTCAAACAGCCAATCCAAATTCCAGTTAAACAAATCGGCGAAGATATTTTCAAATACTGCATCGGCTGAGGCAAACAAGCCGCCAAACACACACAACAATGGCAAAGCTAAGCCTAGCCCAATCAAAATTGGCCGTAATTTGGCGCTGGTGAAATTGCCCACCCGCAATGGCAGATGGATCGATGCAGCAAAGCTACCAAACGCTGCCCCAAATCCAGTGACCACGCCCGACACAATCCAGCCGCGAATTGAGGCCAATTGCCAATGAGCGCGGTAGGGCTGGCTGAAAATGAGCATCCAGGCCAAGACCCAGCAGAAGCCCAGCCAAACCAAAATTGGCTCGTTATCGCGCACCACAAAGCCCAAACTTGCTAGATTGGCGACGGCGAGCCAAAGCCAGGTTTCTTTGGGCAAGGCTTGGGCTTGCTTAAATGCCAAGCCAACGATTGCGCCACTTGAGAGCAGCGTCCAGAGCACAAAATTAATGCCCCATAATTGGTGGAATAAGCCTAGTAAATCGGCAATCAGCGCTAGCCCAAACGCCACGGGCAAAAGATACAGCGCAAGCTGTTGTTGGCGGGTCATACAATTTCCTCGCAATCAAGCTATCCTCGGTGCTTGGATTGTAGTTGCCTGCGCTAGCACCCAAGTGCCAGATTATGTGCACTTGAGTGCATAATCAATGGATTTGGCTTAATTTAGGGAGATCCGAGAGGGGTTTCTATTTAAAGCTTACTACTCAACCACAACTTTGCCTACAACCGCATAATCGCCAAGCAAGATGCCAGTTTGGCTCCAAACTCCGGCGCGGCTCCAATCGCCAAATTCATCAAACCAGCCGATCCGCACTTCATACTCGCCAGCAGCCAAATCGCTAGGAATATTGATTGTCAGCAGATCTTCCCACCAATCGTCAGGTGTCCAGCGCAGCGAATGCCAAACCCCATCTTGCGGCTGCACATCGAAGGCGAAACTCTCATCTTTGCTGCCAATCTCGGCCAAATGCACAAACAACGACCATTTGCGATCTTGCTTGCCAACCGCTCGCCACAACGTGTTGACCAGCCATGGTTGGCCTGCTTTGGCGGTTGGCGGCAGCAAAATGCCGCGTAATTCAATCGGATTGGCCGTGTCGGGCCGCCACAAGGCCAAAACTGGCCGCTCTGGCTGTGGCTCAACCACCAAATAGGGATAGGCCGCGCTGATCACGGTATTTGGCAAACCCACTGCCATGGTTACTAATAACGCTGGTAAGAGCCAAGCCGCCGTTTTGACGCTGCGCTCAAGCCCAATCGCCAAAGCGCACGCCGCCACTGGAGCCGCCGGAAACAAGAAACGGGCTTGCCAACCAACTTGACCGCTCAACACTGCAAAAGCAAATGTCCAAGCAAAGGCCAAGCCAACCAGTGCCCAAGCGATTTGCCAACGTTGATCGATCCGGAAGCGTCGAATGCCTAAAATTGCTAAGCCAAGCCAAATTGCTAATAACCAATACAGCCATTGCGGCGCGGCCACGCTCATCCAGCCAAAGCGGGCAATCAGCGAACTGCCCAAGGCATGCATGGCCTCGCCCCAATCGTGCAAGCTCCATGGCGAAAAGGTTGGGCTGCTAAATTCGCCTTTGTACAAGCCCAAACCAAATGGGTCGCCATACAGTAGCAAATTGCGTACATACCACCAACCTGCTATTGCTGTACTACTCAGGCTTATCCCGCCAAGCGCAGGCCAGATGTTGAGCGAGCGGCGCAATTGCCAAAGCCGCAGCCCAATCAATGGAATCAGCAGCACTGCACTTTGTTTGGTCAGCAATGCGGCCCCAAGCATTGCGCCAACCGCCCATGGCCACCACGCTTGAGGATTCGGCTCAAGCAACAGCCATAACAAGCCAGCACACAACAGCCATAGCAATGGATCATTCGAGACTAAAACTGAGTGAAATAGCAGTTGGGGCCAAAACGCCAACAAACTGGCGGCAAAGGTTGCCAAGGCCTTACTCAAGCCCAACCGCAGGCCAATCGCATAGCCCACAATAATCGTCAGGGCAGCACAGCCAATTGAAAACCAACGCAAACGATGCCATACCAACACATCGGCTTGGTAGGGTGGTCGGTCGATCGAGCGCCAGGCAAAGGCGGCTGGCTCCTTGCCCCCAGCCCAAATCCAGCGATGATTATTCGCTAGAATCACTACTCGATCTTCGACCGCAACCGAGCGAGCTAATGGTTGCATCAACCAATAGGCTAGCGGTGGCTGATGGCCTTCGCCTGGTACATCGCCCAAACGCTGGTCGGGCAGGCGATTATTGCGGGCCACAAATAGGGCATATTCGGCATGACCTGGCTCATCTGGGCCTTCGCCCAAGGGAATGCGGGTACTCCACCAGACTGCTAGCGTGCAATACACCAGCAGTAGGAGCAGCAAAGGCCAATGATAGCGGAAGCGTTGTAATGCAGGCATTGAAGCAAGGCGCTGAATGAGGCCATTCAGCGCCGATTGGAGAATTAACCGAATTGTTCCAAGAACCGACCATCGTTGGAGAAGAACCAGCGAATGTCGTCGATGTCGTAGCGCAGCATGGTTTGGCGTTCTGGCCCCATCCCGAAGGCAAAGCCGCTCCACTCAGCAGGATCATAGCCGCCGTTGCGCAAGACGGTTGGGTGCACCATCCCTGCGCCCAGAATTTCCAGCCAGCCGCTCTTTTTGCAAATTCGACAGCCTTCGCCACCACAAATGAAGCATTCGATATCGACTTCGACGCTTGGCTCAGTGAAAGGGAAGTATGAAGGCCGATAACGCACTTTCACATCATCCTTAAACATGCGCCGAGCAAAGTTGGCCAATGTACCTTTGAGATCGGCCATGGTAATGTTTCTGCCGATTACCAAGCCCTCAACCTGATGGAACATCATCTCGGAGCGGGCGCTGACTGGCTCGTAGCGATAACACTTACCAGGCAAAATCACCCGAATTGGCTCAGGATTCAACGTTCGCATGACATGAATTTGGCCGGGCGAGGTGTGGGTGCGCAACACGACCTTTTGATGAGGATCGTCGGATTGCACATAGAACGTGTCCCACATATCGCGAGCTGGGTGATGCGCCGGCATATTGAGCAATTCAAAGTTATACTCATCGGATTCGACTTCGCGGCTTTCCCAGACTTGAAAGCCCATTTCAGCAAAAATATGCTGAATTCGGCGCAGCGATTGAGTGCTGGGGTGCAAACGGCCAATATTGGCGGCTCGCCCCGGTAAACTAATGTCAACCGCATCTTCTTCAAGCTCTTGATGCAAGGCCGCGCTTTGCAAACGCGCTTCTAAAGTGATTTCTTGTTCGCTTAGGGCTTGCTTGATTGCGCCAAAGCGTTGGCCAAAGGCTGGCCGATCTTTGGGGTCGAGCTTGCCGATTGATTGACTGGCTTGGGCCAACGCGCCCTTTTTGCCAGTCCATTGGGTACGCCATGCAGCCAAATCGTCAAGCGATTGGACGCTGGCTAAGGCCGCTGCGGCCTCTTTTTCAATTTGATCTAATTGCTCAAACATTGCCATTCCTACCTTTTAATATGCTCCGCGTAGTGTAGCACAATCATTGGGTTTTCTGTTCATTTAAATCGCGCAGTTGAATGCCATCAACACTGACCAAGGCTAAATGGCTCATCTCACGCCGACGGGCATCATTTAAATTGGCCGCATACGAACGTTGGCGCAAATCAACCGCCGTACGATAGCCTTGTTGGCGTAATGCTGCTGCTGCCTGAATTACCAAGCCATGATCATCGCCAACCACCAACACACTCTTAACTGGGGTAATTTCGGCTGGCGCAACTGCCGCGACGATTCGTTCGAGGCCATAGGCAAAGCCAACGGCGGGCGTTGCTCGCCCACCAAGCGCCGCAACCAAATCATCATAGCGGCCACCGCCACAGAGTTGCAAGCCATCAGCGCCATCGATCTCGAAAATCAGGCCAGTGTAGTAGTGCAACCCACGACCCATGCCAAAATCCAGCACAATCTGATCTGCTGGCACGCCATATGCCTCAAGTAAGGTCAGGCTGGTTTGCAACTCATCCAAAGCGTCGGGTGCAACCGTATATTCTTGGCATAGCTCACGCATCTGTTGCATCACAACTGATGCTGGGCCACGGGCAGCGGTCAAGGCTGAAAGCAACTGCCATGCGCGGTCAAGATTAAGCACATCGTCGCCACGGCGCAACTTGCGCACCAAGCGTTGAATAATTGCTTGTGGCTCACGCCCGCCGCTATCGAGGCGCACCCCAAGGCTGGGTAATACGCGCAACAACAGCGTCTCAAGATCTTGGTCGGCGAGGTGGGCTAGGCTGGCTAAATCAACTGGCAGATCGTCGTCATCGTCGCGCCATTGTTGTTTAACCGCATCAAGCCCTTTGGATCGAATTCGTTCGAGGCTCCAGGTAAGCGCCGACGTGATCCGTTCGGGTAAGCCGAGGCTATTGAGCAACGTCTTAATCACACCAATATGGCCAATGGTTAATGTCCATTGCTGAATGCCTAGTTCGCGCAGGCCAGTGACAGCCAAACCAAGGGCTTCAGCGTCGGCTAACGGGCCAGGTGCACCGATTAATTCGATGCCAACTTGGGTAAATTGGCGATAGGTCGCGCGACGTGGGCGTTCGTAGCGAAACACCGGCCCAGCGTAGCGCAAGCGTAAGGGAATCGGCGCATCGCCCATGCCACTGATGACTGCTCGTAAGACCGAGGCTGTCCATTCAGGGCGCAAGGCCAAATCACGGCCACCTTGATTCCAATGGTACAATTTGGCGATGAGATCATCACCAGATTTCTTTAAATACAACTCACGATGCTCAAGCAATGGCAACTCAATTGGGTCATAGCCAGCTTGATCAAACGTAGCGGTTAATGTCTGAATCAGCGCCTGACGTTGGTGAACGGCAGCGGCAAAAAGGTCACGGGTTCCGCGAACCACTTCAGGAGTTAATTGATAGCCCACAGGTTCCTCCGAGCACAATCGCAACCATTGTACGCGAAAATTTCGCAAGGGTGAACGGAACCAAATAGGGTCGTATAGCGTAAAGTACTTATGTCTGCCTTGACGGCTACTCAGTGGCGTGATACGCTGCTTTTATTGGTACTTTACAGCTTGTTAACTGCCACGGGAAGGAAAGCCTATGCATGGATTAATGATTTTTTCGGGATTATTTGGTGCGTTGGCAGTCATCTTCTGGTTCTTCGGTCAGCCAATTTGGTCATTGTTAAATGTCCCCCGTCAACTCAATCAATTGTGGCAAGGTGTGGCTGTGCGGCGTAATCACGCAATCGAGCATGCCACGGTCAATGTGCTCGAAGAGCGCTATGGCTCGCAATTGGTCGATGGCTGTGCGACAACCGAAGGCTTTCGCATTCGCGCCGCGATTGACCCAGCCCTGCTGCTTGATGCTGCTCGTGAAGGCTTGTTACGCCTGCAACGCGGCGAACGCTCGATGGCGATTTATCGTCGTTGTGCAACGGCCTTGAGTTTTTGTTTCCTGACTGTTGCTTCGATCGGCCTTGGCATGGTTGCTTTCCTCGATATGTTGTCAAGTACCAGTATTTTCTTGGCATTAACCATTGCTGGCGCACTTACCCCTAAGCTAAGCCCACTTTTTCAACGCTTTTTTACAACCTCGCTCGATGTTAAGGGGATGAGTATTGGGGCGATTGAGTTAGTGCCACCAACCTTATTTATGGGTTTGTCGTTTGCTGCTGGCGGCGCAGAGTTTGCCGTGCGCACCAAACCAGCTCGGCGCATTTATCAACCACCCTATCGCTACGGCGAACGGGTTCCGGTGTATGTGCCAGTCGAAAATAATACCCGCCAACGCTAAATCTGCATTCAATTCAAATCAAAGGCCGAAGTTGCTTACTTCGGCTTTTTTGTTGCCCAACAAAACTCACCCTTGTGTCTGCCCTTGGGGATGACCCTATACTAGCGCTATGAACGAACAGCGTATCTCAATTGGTAGCTTTGCCGAAGCAACTCGCCTATCGCTCAAAGCCTTGCGGATGTACGATCAATTAGGCATCTTAGCGGCTCACTATGTTGATCCACAGACTGGCTATCGTTATTATCAGGCTGAGCAACTGGCCACTGCTCGCTTGATTGGCATGTTGCGCCAAATCAACATGCCACTTGCCACGATTCGCCAATTAATTAATGCTTCCGCTAAAGATGCCGAGATTTTGCTTAGCCGCTACATTCGTTCAGTCGAGTTGCAGGCAATCCAAGCCCGTCGTGCCCAAAACCTCATCCTCGGGTTAATTCGTCAAGAAGGAGTTTGTATGAGTCTTGAAGTAACTGTCCGCCAACAAGCCGATCAGCCCATCCTCAGCATCACCAAACGCACGTTTGTTAACGAGTTGGATAATGTGATTGCTCATTCGTTTCACACGATGGAACGTTTTGCCGCTGACCATCATTTAGTTGTGCGTGGCTCTGCGTTTGGTATTTTTCACGGCACGATTAACGCCGATGATGATGGCCCGATTGAAGTTTGTTTACCTGTTGATCAGCTTGTCGAGTCGCAAGGCGAGATAGTTGGGCGAATTTTGCCTGCTGGTAAAGTTGCAGTTGTGACAATGCACGGCGATCAGTGCGAGTTTCCGCATATTTTGGCGGGCTACGATGCTGGCAGCGATTGGGTCAAAGCCAATGGCTATGTGGTTTCCGATTCGCCGCGCGAAATCTGGATCAATCCGCCTGGCCCTGATGCCTTGATGGAAATCGCTTGGCCATTCCACGAAGCCTAGATAATTGTTGCCTCATCCCAACCCCTCTCCCACTGCGGCGGGAGAGGGGCGTTCCGACATTCATGATGGTGAGGCCTCACAGGGCGGGAGAGGGGTGAGGGAATCTAAAGCAAACTAATCAGCCAATGAAACAGCGGAGCCATTAGCAAGGCAGGTAACAATGAAGCTACGCGAATTTTGGTCAGATCAAGCAGATTGATGCCCACGCCAACTACCATCAAGCCCCCAACTCCCGTAATGATCAACACTCGTGGATCGACCGCTGGATTGGGCAAAATGGTGGCTAAAGCGCCAGCCGCCAGCGCGACCCCACCTTGATAGATTAAAATAATCAGAATCGAAAAGCCCACGCCAATCCCAAAGCTGCTAGCCAAGGCAATTGCCGCCAAGCCATCAAGCGCCGCTTTGATGATCAGCAGCTGTGAATCGCCGATCAAGCCATTGTTGATGCTACCAATCAAGGTCATCGGGCCAATACAAAACAGTAATGAAGCTGCTACAAAGCCCTCGGTAAAGCGTCCACTCCCATTAAATTTGGCTTTGAGCCAATCTCCTAATGCAGCCAAACGCTCCTCGACTCGCCACCACTCCCCCAACAAACCACCAACCACCAAACCAACCAAGCCAATCACCACTCCATCGACCACAATTGGCTGAGTTGCTTGGGCTGTGCTTTGTAAGGTTGCTCCAGCCTTGTTCATGCTGCCAGCCATCGATAAGCCAATAAAGATCGTCACCAAGCCTAGCGCCTGCATAATGACTGTTTGCATGCGTTCGGGTAAACGCCCACGCAACGCTAAGCCTAAGCCTGTGCCAAGTGCCACGGTCGCCACATTGATCAACGTTCCATTGAGTTTCGCCCACAGACTCAGATCCATCCTACGTACTCCTAAACAAAAACCACGAAGCGTCAAGGCTTCGTGGTTGTTTAATATTTGGTGACCCCGGCGCGACTCGAACGCGCGACACACAGTTTAGGAAACTGTTGCTCTATCCACCTGAGCTACGGGATCGTACCATCGGCAATTATGCTTAAGCCTGCCTGAAATGTCAACCCCGTTAAAAAATATGAAGGATGAATGATGAGGGATGAAAATTAACCACGAAGAACGCGAAGGTCACGAATATTTGGTTACGGTGCTGACTGAATGGCCACCAAATCTCAGCGAACCATTCAATCGAGCTTTGTGCTCTTCGTGTCCTTCGTGGTTAAAAATCTCAATCGGTGCTGACTGAATGACCACCAAATCTCAGCGAACCATCCGATCGAGCTTTGTGCGCTTCGTGTTCTTCGTGGTTAAAAATCTAAATTTGCAAACCAATCTCAAAGGTGGCGCTATAGCCTTGAGCGCTTGGTGCAACCGTCAAAATTGTTTGGCCGCCGCTTTCTTGATAGATTCCATCGCCATCGTTGAGTAAGGTGCGCACGCCTTTGTCCACATAGGGCGCTTGAGCATGCACCACATCAGTCAAGCTTTCGTCGAAGAAAAATTGAGAAGTAAACTCATAGCCTTCGTCGGTGCGAATTTTAAAGTGAATATGTACTGCCCGCCCTTGATACCAGCCCGGATAAATTGTGGTAAATTTGGCGAGGCCACTGGCATCGGTGCGCTGAAAGCCACGCAAGAATTTCTGACCAACAGTGTTGAAACTACGGTCAGTTGCATCGGAATAGACTCCATCAGCATCACAATGCCACAAATCGACAATTGCTCCAGCTAATGCCGTACATGTGCCTGCCCCAATTTGGCTCACCACCACATTAATATCCAATTGGGTGCCTGCGCTAACCGCATTATTGCTCGGATCAGAGCGAATATCCGAGCGTTCGAGTTTTTCATCAACAAAATATGGACCTTCGGTTAACTCAGGGCGCACAATACAACTTGGTAAGGCCGCCACCGCCTCGCTTGTTGCCGTTGCTTCGGCAGTGCTGGTTGCGGCAGCAGTTGCCGTCGCCGCCTCAGCAATAGTATTGGTTGCGGCGCTGGTAGCTGTGGCAGTTGGCGCACTTGCTTGAGCGACAGTCGTTGCAGTTGGCGCAACCTCAGTACTACAACCAGCAATTACCGCCGCCGAACCAGCCAACCCAAACAGCTTGAGCACCTCGCGCCGACTCAAAATCCGGCCAACTGGTTGATCGTCGTTATCCATGGGAATGCCTCCTTGTGCATAAAACCGCCCAAGCAGCATACCAAACAATAATGAAGAAAACTTAAAGATTTTCTAAGTAATTAAACAAACATGTGGATGAGCAAAGCCACCAACGCCACAATTGCCGGGCCACCTTGAACGAACAAAATTGAGCGTTTGGCGGTCAATCCACCATAAATTGCTGCCACGACCACACAAATCACGAAAAAGAGTTGAATCTGTAAGCCAAACTCGGTATCGGGATGTACCAAGCCCCAAATTAAGCCAGCCGCCAAAAATCCATTGTATAAGCCTTGATTGGCTGCTAACGATTTGGATTGTTGGGCGAACTCTGGCGTTAAACCAAACGATTTCATGGTGCGCGGCTGCGTCCAAGCAAACATTTCAAGATACAAAATATAAATGTGTTCGACCGCCACCAAGCCCACCAAAATTAAACTAACGATTGCCATCACGCACCACCTTTACTAGATTCCAACGAGCTAATCAGTTGCCACATCAGTGCTTGCCGATTGCTAGCAACTAGCTAGCTATAGTACCGCAAGATTGGGGATCGATTGTCGGCGATCGGGAGTTTTTGATCCACGAAGGGCACGAAGAGCACGAAGCTTCCTTTTTAGCCAAAAGCCTTATGGATCTATATTCTTCATCCCTCATCCTTCATCCCTCATCCCCCTTTCATTGCGACTAGCCCATTTAGCTTTATAATGACACTACGTTTTGGTTACAGGAGAGCGGTCGCATGCAGCGTTTCTTGAAATCACTTGCAGGGTTAATCGCGGTTGGCTTGATTATCTATGGAATGGTGCCATGGTCGAAAGAAGAATATTGGTTGCCATGTTTATGGATCGCGACCATCCTAGGTGGTTTTGCGATTTGGCCGATTCGCACCCAACGCGCCACTGGGATTTATACTGCAACCCAAAACTTAGCCTTGTTTATGATCATCGGTTTTACGATGTTGACGCTGCAATTGCTGCGTACCCAAGTGATTCGCGCCGATGAAATCTATAATCGGGTGGTTGCCGAGGACGATGGCAACATTATTAGCAATATTCGGCTCGTTCGTAGCACTAATCGGATCAAGCGCGGCGCAATTTTCGATTCGCAAGGGGTAACGCTCGCTGAAAATGTGATCGTTTCGGATAATCGTTCGTATCGCACCTACCCAATTGCCAATCAATACGATATGCGGGCTTTTGGCCATACTCTGGGCTATGTCAGCAGCATCTATGGCTTGTATGGCTTGGAAAGTAGCTATAACGAGTATTTGGCTGGTGGCAAAGGCAATAGCTGGCAAAATTTGCAAAATCAGCTGTTTAGCCGCCCGCGCGAAGGCAATAACGTGCAACTGACGATCAACGCGCAATTACAAGATCGAGCCTTCAAGGCGCTCGATGGGCGGGTTGGTTCGGTCGTGGTGATCGATGTCAAAACTGGCGCGATTCGGGCGATGGTTAGCACGCCCAGCTTTGATCCTTCGCAATTAACTTTGCGGCTTGATGCCGAAGATTATGCGGCAGAAAGCGATCGGGTGGTTAATTATTGGAACTCGTTGATCAGCGATGAATCACGGCCTCTCGTGTTTCGCTCAACGCAAGGCCAATATCCTCCAGGCTCGACCTTTAAAACGGTAACTGCAATTGGGGTGCTGAATAACCCTGAGGTTGGCAAGCCAGAAGACATCACCTGCCCCAATGAGCTTTTCCCGCAAGAGGGCGTAAGCGTGCCAGTGGTCAATGCGGTTGACGATGAGGCTGGTTATATCGCGCAGAAGTTTGGCGAAAAGTTTGGGCTTGATGGGGTTTATGCCTTTTCGTGTAATACAGCTTTTGCCCAATATGGCATTCGCTTGCAAGGCGATGGGCGTAACTTGCTCGAAGATCAAGCGCGGCGTTTTCATATTTACCCCGCCGATGAATTGCCCGACACTGGCGATTTGACCGATTTACCTTCAGCGCCCAGCCAACTCTATGGCGGCGAAGATGGCGACGAATGGTGGAGTCAGCCCGTGGCAATTGCCGACACTGCCTATGGCCAAGGTCGTTTGTTGGTCACCCCACTCGAAATGGCGATGATCACCCAATCCATCGGTAATAACGGCGATATGATGAAGCCCTACTTGGTCGAACGGGTGACCACGCCCCAAGGCGGCGAGTTGTATCAAGCCCGCCCCCGTAAAATCGGCGATCCAATGAGTGTTGAAGTTTCACAACGCATTCGGATTTCGATGAAGGCGGTGGTTGAGCAAGGTTGGTCGGGGGCGACGGTGGCTGGTGTGCCAGGCTATAGCGTTGGCGGCAAATCGGGCACAGCCGAAAATCCCCTTGGTGCGCCGCATGCTTGGTTTATCTCGTTGGCTCCGCTGGAAGACCCCAAATATGCGGTGGCTGTGATGGTTGAGAATGGTGGCGAAGGTACCAGTGTTGGCGGTTCGTTGGCAGGGATTGTCATGTCGGCAGCATTGGAAATCAATCCATAAGCGTTTTTTTGAAGGATTTTTCATGGCTATCAATCAAGAGCGTCTGCTCGATACGTTTTGTACTTTGGTTCGGATCGATAATCCATCTGGTGAAGAAGCGGCCATGGCTGCTCACTTAATCGAGCGCTGCCAAGCTTTGGGCCTTGACTGCGAGCAGGATGCGATTGGCAATGTGATTGCACGGTTGGCTGGTGTAGGCTCGCCATTGTTGTTGAATGCCCATATGGATAGCGTTGCACCATGTCATGGCAAGCAGCCCGTGATCCGCGATGGCAATATCTACAGCGCTGGCGATACCGTTTTGGGTGCTGATGATTTGGCGGGCGTTACCGCATTTCTCGAAGGCATTCAAGCAGTTTTAGAATCAGGCCAGCCACATCGAGCAATCGAGTTGGTATTTACGGTGCAAGAAGAGACAGGGTTGTATGGCGCTCGTGCGCTCGATTATAGCAAGCTGCAAGCCAAACAAGGCTTGGCCTTCGATTTAAATGGCGATGTTGGGGCGATTTGTATTGGTTCACCCGCCCACGATTCGTTTACCGCGACGATTACTGGGGTTTCGGCCCACGCTGGGGTTGCCCCCGAAAAAGGCATCAGCGCGATTGAAGTGGCTGCGCATGCGATTGCAGCCATGCCTTTGGGTCGGCTCGACGACGAAACCACCGCCAATATCGGCTCGATCCATGGCGGCAAAGCTAACAATATCGTGCCCGATTCAGTTGTGGTCAAAGGCGAGGCTCGTTCGCGCAACCAAGCCAAGCTCGATGCCCAATGGCAAATTATGCGCAATGCCTTCGAGCAATCCGCCGCTAAATTTGGCGCGACGGTTGAAATCGAACACAAACAACATTATGGGCCTAGCGTGCTAGCCCCCGATGCTGAAATTGTGCAATTGCTCAATCAAGCGATTCGGGCGATTGGGCTTGAGCCTTCGTTGGTGGTTACTGGCGGCGGCAGCGATGTCAGCATTATCAGCAATAATGGCATCGAAACTGCCAACTTAGCGATTGGCTACGAAAATATTCACTCGGTCGATGAGTTTATTCCGATTGTGCAACTGCAACGAGCTGCCCAAATCGTCGAACAAATGCTCTTGATGGTTTAAATCGATCGTTCTACCGTAAGCCGCTGAGCTGCTTGTGGGCAGTTTACAGCGGCTTATGCTTAATTTGGGGTGGTTATGCGTTATCGTTGGTTGCTTTTGCTGGGAATTGGATTGCTCGCTAGCTGTACTGCACAATTGCCTTGGGCGGCCACACCAACTGTGCCACCAACCCCGACCGCGACCACGGCTCCGCTAGCCTTGGCGACCCCAACATTCTTGCCTAGCCCAACCGCCCAGCCAAGCCTTGCGCCAACCCCAACCCTTGAGCTAGCGCAAGCTACGCCAACCGCGACAACCCCGATGAGTCCCGCCGAACGGCTAGCTTTGTTCAATGATGTTTGGCAAACGGTCAATGAACATTATCTATATCCCGATTTTAATGGCGTGGATTGGGCCGCCGTGCGCACTGAAATCGAGCCGCAAGTGCAGGCTGCGCCCGATGATGAAACGCTCTACACAATTTTAGAAGGCATGGTCGCCAAACTCAACGATCAACATTCGCGCTTTGCCCGACCAGTCGAAGCAGTTTATGAAGATGCCGTGGCCAGCGGAACCGATAGCTATGTTGGCATCGGTGTACTAACAATTCACGAAGAAAATGCCGCCTTTATTACCTTGGTTTTCCCTGATAGCCCAGCCCAAGCGGCGGGCTTGATGCGCGGCGATCGCATTACCGCCGTCGAAGGCCAGCCGTTTACCAATGCCGACCAAATTCGTGGCCCCGAAGGCAGCCAAGTGCGGCTGACAATTCAAACACCGCAAGCCGACCCACGAGAGTTGCTGATAACGCGGCGGGCGGTGGTTGGCAAAATTACGCCATCAGGCCGCCGCTTGCCCAATGCACCAACCGTTGGCTATGTGCTAATTCCCAGCTTGTGGGCCGACGATATGCATACCCAAGTTGTCAGCGAACTGAGCAAATTGATCGCCGATCCGCAGCCACTTGATGGCCTGATTTTGGATCTGCGATCCAACGGCGGTGGCTGGCGTAGTGTGCTTGAAGGCATTTTGGGCCAATTTGTCAGCGGTGAGGTTGGCAATTTCTATAGTCAGGAAAAGTTATATCCGTTAAATGTTAAACCTGGCCTGTTGTATGAGCAGCTGAAACAAGTGCCGCTAGCGGTGCTAATCGACAAAGATAGTGCCTCGTATGCTGAAGTGTTGGCCGGAACGCTGCAATTTAACGGAGCTTTGGTGCTGGGTCAAGCCAGCCAAGGCAATACCGAAACGATTTTTCAATATAATTTTGAGGATGGCTCACGCTTGTGGGTGGCCCAAGAGGGCTTCAAATTGCCTGATGGCAGTAATTTTGAAACCAAAGGTGTGCAGCCCAATATTGTGGTTGAAGACGATTGGACTCAATACACGATTCCGAATGACCCTGCGGTATTGCAGGCAATTGTTTCATTTAGCGAGCGCTAGGCTTGAACAATAACGGCGCAAGCAAAGCCAAAATTGCCAGGGTCAGCAATGGCTCAAATGGCGGCCAAGCTAATTTGGGGTATATTCGATAAAACATTGCGCTGCCAGAACGCTGTGCCAGCCAAAACCCTAGCGGCGCAGCCATCGCCAAAAGCGTAATACTCGTGGCGCGGAGTGTCCAGCGTTCGCGGCGATAGCTAGTGCGCACAATTAGCCGATTGGCCTGACACCAATAACTGAGCATGGCAATCAGGCCAAGTGCCAACAATACCCAAGCTACCATTGCGCCCAAGCTAGCTTTAGCATAGAAAAACAACATCCAGATGCCTGCACAAACCAACAATACGCCTGCCAAACCAAGCCAGGTCCAGTAGGCCGCGATGCGACCACGTTGAGCGCGGCCAAACCCACGGGCTTCCATGGCTTCGGCCAGCGTCAGCGATTGTTCTAAGCCGCCGCTGAGCAAGGGCACAAACAAGGGCAAGGCATCGCGCCACGAACGAAAACGATGGCCGCGCAAACGTTGGGCATCACGAATTGCCCGCAAGCGCAACAGGGTTTGAGGCACAAACGCTAGGCCAATGGTTAGCACCAAGCCCAATTGGAAAAAGCCTTGGGGCGTGCGCCGCAACAAGCGATAATGATTAACACAGGCGTTGAATGTGCCGACCACCAGCAACAATGTCCACAAACGTAGCCCACGCACAGCACCACTTGCCAATTGCTCAGCGGTAATAATTCCGCCCAGTTGAATGCCACCAAGCAGTTGCGGCAAGCGCCAACTTGGCAATTCAAACAGCACCGTTTGGCCGCGCAGCACACTGGCGGTAATCACGCTAAATAGCACATTAAAGCCAAATAGCACCGCTCCAAGTTGCAACATCACCCGCACCACTGCCTGAAACGGGCTATCCAAGGCGCAACTCTGCCAAACCAACAACGTCACCGCCCCAATCAAAATCAAATAGAGCGGTTGATCGGTTTGGCCGATACACGCCAAGGCGGCGACCAGCCAAGCAACCCACGCCAAACTATGGCCGCCTTCCCATGGGCGGGCAATGCGGCGCTGACGTTGGCTAACTGGGCTGACCCATTCCTTGTTGGCCGCTGGCGGAGCAGTTTTGGTCAAAGCCTCGCGGGCACGGCCAGCAGTTGGTTGATAGATTTCAGCACTCATCGCTTGCTCTGGCGCTTCCAAATGCCGCCGCCAGCCAAGGCCAGCAAAATCAAGCCAAAAATCAAATAATTGATTGGAATTGCTGAGCCGCTACTGCTGGCCTCAACATTTGGTGTGCTCACGATCGTCAGCGTCGCAGTGGGCGTAAGGCTGGGGCTGGCAGTTGCCTGCTTGGTTGGCGCTGTTGTTGCGCTAGCCGCAATAGTTGGGCTTGCGGCTTTTGTAGTTGCACTTGGTTCAAATTGGGTTGCAGTTGCAATAGCCTCGCTGGTTGGGCTAGCGGTGAGGGTTGCTACACTCTGAATTGTTGCTGGAACTAAAGTATTGGTTGCGGGAATGGCGGTTGGTTCGCTGGTGGCAGTTGCGGGAATGGCGGTTGCTACCGGTGCTGCTTGCGCCGCGCAAACATCGCCCCAACTGATCACGGGCGGCGTGGAGCCACGCTCGACACTGCCACCACCCCAAGCCCAGCCTTCAACTGCGCCATCGCGTACCTTGTATGAGCCAGCGCCAAGCTTGGAATATTGCCAAACACCATCGAGCAAATGGCTATAGGCCCAGTAGGTGCAATCGCCGCCTTGGCATTTGCAGGCACACGATTCATTGGGATAATCGCAGCCCACGCTATCAATTGAGCAAACCATTGCTCCCATTGATGAGCCTTCGGCCACCACATTGAAACCTGCTGCGAGCAAAGCATCATAGCCACTAATTGATTCTTGATCAAAGCCAACACAACGAGCATCGACCGCGCCGGAAGCATATTGCACGACCACCGCCGCATGATATTGATGCCCATCGCCTTGAGCAGCAATCGATTGAGCCAAATTGCCAAGTAGCAATAAAACCAGCGTAACCACCACAACCAACAAACGACCCATGAGATTGATTCCTATTTGGTAAAGAATGTCCTCACCCCAACCTCTCGCCCACTGCGGCGGGCGAGGGGCTTTTTCGATAAATGGGGTGAGGGAATAACAGTTTAAGCGACGCGGCGCAAACGGAAACCAGCCACAATACAAGCCAAGCCAAACACAATCACCACTGGCCATAATGGTAATGCAGGTGTGCCAGTGTCGGGCAAGGTAATTGGGGTGTTTGGTTTGGGGGTAGCGGTTGCCACAGGTGTGCTTGGCACAGCGGTTGGTTGGGGTGCTGTCACCAAGGCGGTCAAAGGATAGGTCACATAGAACAAGGCAGGTGTGGCTTGATAGGTCGCAAAGGCGTTATCATCCGGTGTTGCTGCATCGTAGCGGAATGCGCCGCTGGCATTTTGCAAGCTCAACAAGGCGCTCAAGGGATTTCCAGTTGCCGTGGCCCAAGGTGCAGCAGTTGGATTACCACCAGTTGCCACAATCGCTTGAATTACCAAGCCGGTTGAGTTGGCATCGGTGGCGCTACCATAGCTCGAAGCCTTCGAATAGGGAAATCCACCATCGCTATTTTGTTGCGTTTGCAAGTAACTCATCGCTTTGGTAACAACTTCGCTCTTGCCTTGACCAACCGCGACTAAGGCTTGAACGACCAAAGCCGTGGTATTGGTATCGCCGGCACCAGCAGTCGTATCGCCGCTGAACGACCACGAACCATCAGCAATTTGCACTGAATTTAAGGTGTTGATCGCTTTGTTTTCGACGGGCGCACCTGCCGCGTTCAAGGCCAACAACGCCAATGCATGGGTCGTAACATCGCCACCATACATGCCGCTATCGGCTTTGTAACTGCCAGTTACAGCAGCGACTAAATCAACACCAGCAACGGCGCGAGGATTGTTGCCCAGCAACAATTCGGCCAACACAAACTTGGCGGCAACCCCAGGCTTAGCGGCAATTGCACTAGCATTTTTTTCGATAAAGCTTTGAACGTTGATTTCAACTTTCAAACCAGTTGCCTTTAAAGCATAGACGGCATCGGCGGTTTCGCCCAAACCAAAGCCAGGAAAACTGCCATCGGCTTGAGCTTGAGTGACAATCCACGCGCCAGCTTTTGCGCCTTCAGTCGGGGCTTGCGCCGCAACTGGCATGGCCACAAATAGCGCCACTAAAACCAATAACCAGCGATGGATGGCTGCTCGTCGGAGCATGGGTGCCTCCTAAATCAAAAAAACCTTAGCCAGTTGGCTAAGGAACAGATAACAACGCGTTGGTTGTGCTTGTGCCAACGCAAGCCAACCCAGAAATCAACTATTCAATGGGTATTCGGGCTTAGCCAAAGGCTTACCGTAGCGTGGACTGCACCGGATTTGCACCGGATTTCCCCCAACTGTTTGCACAAGATTTGAATAGCAATTTATGATTGATTAGGCTGATCGTACCATAGGCTACCTTGCGCCGTCAAAATTGCTGATCATGGGCTATTGTCCCCCTTTGTCCCCCCGTAATGTTGATCGATTGTCACAATCAGCCATGGTACAATAGCGCCTGTCTAATCAAACGACACTCAAAATCATCAATCCACCAGAGGAATTGCAATGGAAACTTCAACATTTACCACTAAAGTCGGCTTGGCCCAAATGCTCAAGGGCGGCGTGATTATGGACGTGGTTACTCCAGACCAAGCTAAAATTGCTGAAGAAGCTGGCGCAGTCGCCGTTATGGCGCTCGAACGAGTTCCAGCTGATATTCGTAAGGATGGCGGCGTGGCTCGCATGAGCGACCCCGAAATGATCCAAGGCATCATTGAAGCAGTCACCATTCCTGTGATGGCTAAATCGCGGATTGGCCACTTTGTTGAAGCGCAAATCCTCGAAGCAATTGGGGTTGATTATATTGACGAGAGCGAAGTGCTCACGCCTGCTGATGAAGAACATCATACCAACAAGCACAATTTCAAAGTGCCATTCGTCTGTGGTGCTCGTAATTTGGGCGAAGCTTTGCGCCGCATCACCGAAGGCGCAGCCATGATTCGCACCAAGGGCGAAGCTGGCACGGGCAATGTGGTTGAAGCTGTGCGCCACGCTCGCACGATGTTCGCCGAAATTCGCCGTTTGCAAACCCTCGATCCCGATGAGTTGTTTGTAGCAGCCAAAAACTTGCAAGCTCCCTATGAATTGGTTAAGCAAATTGCTGAATTAGGCCGCTTGCCAGTTGTTAATTTCGCTGCTGGCGGGATTGCAACTCCAGCCGATGCTGCTTTGATGATGCAATTGGGCGTTGATGGGGTGTTCGTTGGCTCAGGGATTTTCAAATCAGGTAATCCAGCCAAACGTGCCAAAGCGATTGTTGAAGCAACCACCCACTTCCGCGATGCCAAGCTTTTGGCCGAAATTAGCCGCAACTTAGGCGAAGCCATGGTCGGCATCAACATCGATACCATCCCTGAGAACGAGTTGCTCGCCAAACGCGGTTGGTAAACTTTCTGAAGGATGAAGGATGAATTATGAGGGATGAAAAATTCCTCATAGTGATATTCCAAAATTGAATAGCCAACTTCCGATGAAGGATGAATGTTGAATTGTGAAGGATAGCTAATCCAAATAATTCAATATTCATCCTTTCAATTAGAACATTGGGTTTTCATCCTTCATCCCTCATAATTCATCCTTAAAAAGAGGTTTAGCATGACGGTTGGTGTTTTGGCGCTGCAAGGCGCGTTTATTGAGCATGAAACAATGCTCCAAGGCTTGGGCGTGGCAACCTTGCAGGTTCGCTTGCCTGAACAATTAGCCCAAGTTGAGCGTTTGATTATTCCTGGTGGCGAGAGCACGACGATTGGTAAATTGTTGGTACGTTTTGATTTGCTGGAGCCAATTCAGCAACGCGCCGCCGAAGGCATGCCAATTTGGGGCACATGCGCTGGCATGATTTTGCTCGCCAAGGAAATTGCCGAAGGTCGAGTTGAAGGCCAGCCAGCCTTGGGTTTGATGGATATTACTGCGCGACGCAATGCTTTTGGTCGCCAAGTTGATAGTTTTGAAACCAACTTGCAGGTGCCAGCCCTCGGCGAAGCACCGTTTCATGCAGTCTTCATCCGCGCCCCGCAGATCGATAAGGTGGGCGAGGCAGTCGAAACTTTAGCTAGTTTAGCTGATGGCCGCATCGTGGCGGCTCGTCAGGCTAAACTCTTGGCAACCGCGTTTCACCCCGAATTAACTGGCGATGCCCGTTTCCATAAGTTGTTTTTGAATTTGTAGGTGCATGTCCTCAGCCCAATCCCTCTCGTATAGTGTGAGAGCAGGGTCGGGCTGAGGGCATTAATTCATTGCCAATCTACTGAGCCATTCTATCGCGAGTAGTTAATAGGCCTTCGTGCGCTTCGTGTCCTTCGTGGATCAGAAGTAGCTCTGCGGTTTCTATCAATCGTTACAACATTTCGCGCTCAATATCCACAATGCTCACATCAGGCCGATTTTGCTCGATCCAGCGAATAATGGCATCGATTTGGCCTTCGAGATAGCGAGTTTCGCTGCCGACGCAGGCTACCCCAATTACCCCGCGCTGCCAACGATCATGTTCATCAACCTCGGCGACCGAGGCGTTGAACTCGTTGCGCAAACGAGTAATTATTGATTTAAGCACGCTACGTTTTTCTTTGAGTGAATGAACGGCGGGGATGAAGAGTTCAAGTCGAACACTAGCAATTAACATAATTGTGACGTGGCACTTAATTCCACGAAGTGTTTTCAAAAGGTGGTTCACGATCCAACTGGTCGGGCGGAATGTTGGGCAGGAGCGCTAACTCAAATTGCAGCGCCTCGATCAATTCATGAATCCGTTGATCAAGATCGGATTCAAGCCAACGTTGTTTAATTGGTAAGGCCATTTGCATCGAGTCGGCCAGCTTATAACTTAAACTTACTGGTTCACTGGGCAGATCGATCGCATTTGAGCGCATGCCAGTCGCGGCGGCAACGGTACGGTGGTATTGCGAATAGAGCGCGGTCAATTCATCGGCTTGATGGCGATCGTTGACATCATCATCAAGCATCGTGACCATTGCAACCATATACGGGTCAACGCTCAGTGGATAGTTGATGCGGAAGCGCTGGCGGCCTTCGGTCACAATATACATTCGGCCATCAGCCAACCGATAGGCGCTTTGAATATCGGCGGTTGTACCAACCATATGCGGCACAGCTGAGCCACCAACCTCAACGCCTTCGCGAATCAGCACTACCCCAAACGGCTTGCTTTCCTCAAGACAGCGACTAATCATCGTGCGATAGCGCGGCTCGAAAATATGCAGCGGCAGTTGTGCTCCAGGAAACAACACCACGTTTAACGGAAACAAAGGTAATCGTTGCATAAGCGCTCTCGTTTGCCATAGCTATGGCCTTGGTTGTGATTGTACCATGGCCATAGCTCGCAAAACAATGCGCTAGGCGAGTTGTTCGCTCAAATGGGCAATTAATCCAGCTAACCCTGCATACCATTCGCGATAGGCTGCTTGGTTGCTGTGGGTTGGCGCTAAACTGGCGCTAGGATTGGCCAAAATCAGGATGGCAGCTTGATCAAGCGCTGGATAGGCTTCGAGCAAGGCTAAAACTGCGCGATTGAGCAGGCGGGTTGAGAGCTGAGCGTTGGTGGTAATTAACCAGCGTGGGGCATCGCCAGAGCTGGCTAAGCCGCCAATGCTAGCACTTGTGCCATCGCTAGCTTCCACCTCAACCGCCGCCTGTGCAGTCGGATTTGGCTCTTGGGCTAGGGCTAGGGCTAATCGTCGTCCGCCTTTGCTATCTAGTTCATCAAGCGCCCGTGGCACGCCACGCCGCAATAAATCCATATCGAATGAACCTGCTGCGCCTGCTGCCAATAACACCACCTGCTCTGGTTTGATCCACGCTTCTTCAGCGAGCAAGCCTGCCAACTCCTGACAATTGTGGACAGCACTGGCTCCGCGCCCGCCATCCACGCCTGTCAGCAGCAAGACGGCTCGCACATCCTCGGCGTTGCGCCGCAAATTAGCGGTCGTCCAAGCTCCAGTTATCCCGCTGGTTGCGCCAAAATGGCCAGTAACGCTGCAACCAGTTTTGGTAATTAACAACCCAAGATCACGATCACGGCTGGTGGTTTTCAAGCCGCAGTGAATACCTGTTACGCGAAAGCCAGCAGGCGTTGTGATCGAGCCTTCATTGAGCAAACGATACGCCATTGCAAATCCTCAACGGCTACCAGACGCGGCAGATTAATCCCTTGAGATAGGCCGCCTCTGGGAAGGTCAACAAGACAGGGTGATCACCACCTTGGGTGAGTGTGTCGATAATTTGGGCATCGCGGCCAGCATCCAAGGCTGCGCCAAACACCACTTTTTGAAAAAGATCGGCGCTAATCAGCCCTGAACATGAGAAGGTTGCCAACACGCCGCCTGGTCGCAGCAAGTGGAAGGCTTGCATATTGATATCTTTGTAGCCGCGGGTTGCTCGATCAATTTGGCTCTGCGAGTGGGCAAACTTGGGTGGATCAAGCACAATCAGATCGTACTGCTTGCCTTCTTCGCGTAGTTGGCGCAAAATCTTGAAGGCATCGCCTTCGACCGCCGTAACTGGAGTGTTAAGCCCATTTTGGGCGAGGTTGGTATGTAAACCACGCAAGGCCGCTGCTGAACTATCAACCGCTGTGATCGATTGAGCGCCTGCACCCGCCGCCAGCACCTCAAAACCGCCAGTGTAGGAGAAAACCCCCAGCACTTCGGCATCCTTGGCATATTGGGCCACCCGCTGGCGATTGATGCGTTGATCAACATACCAGCCAGTTTTTTGGCCGCCTGCCAAATCGAGCACAAACTCGTAGCCATTTTCGCGAATGGTTAATTGATCGGGTGGTGCTTCGCCCCAAAGCAGGCCTTCAGCCTCGCCCAAGCCTTCACGAGCACGAATTTCAACATCAGAGCGCTCGTAAATCCCGCGGACTGGCATCAATTCGGCCAAGGCTGCGACGATGATCGCCGTGTGCGCAACTGCACCTTGAGTCAGCAATTGCACCACCAGCCAATCAGCAAAACGATCAACAATTAAGCCTGGTAAGCCATCGCTTTCGCTAAAAATCACGCGATAGGCGTTGGTTTGTGGGTCGTTGTGGAGCTGTTCGCGGCCTTTGATTGCCCGCTCGATCCGTTGGCGAATAAAACTAGGGTCTAGCTCCTCGTCGCGTTGCCACGTCCACAGACGGGCGATCATTTGCGAGTGGGTGCTGGCAGTGCCCCGCGCCAGCCACACCCCCTCGGAGCTAATAATATCGACGGTTTCGCCAGGATGCACTGGGCCAGAACGACGGGCGACCGCCCCGCTGAAAACCCATGGGTGGCGTTGGCGAATTGATTTATCACGATCAGGTTTGAGAATAAACCGCAACATACCTTTTGCTCGCTTTAAGGCTAGGTCAGAGCCTAGCAGGTTGAGTGATATGGGAGAAATTTCGCGATCCTGAAATCCTCTGGTGAGAGTATAACGCAGTTTGCTACTCTTCCAACAGGGCCGATAAAACGCGAGCAAAAACGTGGGCTTCTTCTTTGGTGATGGTTTCAAGATCGATCATCGGCAGCAGAATCCGTTGATCAACAGGCAAGGGTTGGGCATGCATCGATTCGACATTGCCTGGCACATGGCCAAACAATTTAGCACACATCAAACGGGTTGGTGCTTCGCCAACCGTTACGATGATCCGTGGGTTGACCAATACCAGCTCGCGCCAAAGATAGGCAACGCAGTTTGAGGTTTCGACCATAGTTGGTGGGCTATCGGCATGGGTGCTACAACGAACCAGATAGGTCAGGTATGCGCCGACCAAACGTGGTTCTTCATGCTCAGGATCAGAGGCTGTGCGCAAACGTAAGGCACGCAGCAACACCTGTAAACGCTGACCAGCGACAGTACGCGTCCATGGCACGCCAGTCTGATTGGCTCCCAAACTTTCGGGCACTTCGCCCACGAACATCACTTTGGCGTTGGCATCGCCATAGCCATGCACAATGCAGTTACGTTCTTGAACTCTGCGCCAACATTTAAAACAGGCGGTCGCCAACGGAAACGGTTGATCCATAAGCCTTTTGCTGTGACGAGCGAACCCGCCACAGCACCCTCGCATCTAGCGCTAATTACCAAGTAATTTCACAAATTTGCGCCGCCCAACTTGTAAAATTTGTTCGCCAACTGGTTGGACCAAGCTATCGTAGCTGCTAATTTTTTCGCCCGCCAAGCGCACACCACCGCCATCAATCAAGCGGCGAGCCTCGCCTTTGCTAGCGGCCAGCTTGGTTGCAACCAACAAATCGACGATGTTGGTCGCTTCGCTGAGTGCTACTTCGGGCATGTCGGTTGGCAAATCGCGTTGTTGAAACACGCGAATAAATTCAGCCTCGGCCTCAGCCGCTGCCGCTTCACCATCAAGTTGGCGAATAATATCACGCGCCAGTTGCATCTTGAGATCGCGGGGATTGACGCTGCCAGCTTTGATCGCTTCCGGCATGGCCTTGACTTCAGCCAGCGGTGCATCGCTCCAAACTTCGTAATAAACTGGCAAAACATCATCACCCATTGACATAATTTTGCCATACTTATCATTGGGCGACATTAAAATATCAACCGAATTGTTGAAACTTTTGCTCATCTTGCGGCCATCAGTCCCAATAATTAATGGCACGAGGATCACATCCTGTGGCTCCATACCCATTTGTTCCATCAATTGCCGCCCCGCCAAAATGTTGAATTTTTGGTCAGTGCCACCAAACTCGATATCAGGCTTGATCGCAATTGAATCGTAGGCTTGCAGCATGGGATACATCAATTCAAGCACAGTTAACTGCTGGCCTGCTTCGTAGCGCTTACGAAAGGTTTCGTGAGCCAACATTTGGTTAACGGTAAAGCGACCAATCAAGCCAAAAGCTTTTTCAAGATCAAACTGGCCGAACCATTCGCTTTGCCAGCGAACCTCGGTTTTGGCTGGATCAATCACTTTAAACACTTGATCCATGTAATATTTGGCGTTGCTTTTGGTTTCTTCGACCGTCAAGCGTGGGCGGCTTTCGTCACGGCCCGTTGGGTCGCCGATTTGAGCCGTCCAGTCGCCCACAATTAACACCACGGTATGGCCAAGCTCTTGAAATTGGCGCATCTTGCGCAACGCCACAGCATGGCCAATATGAATATCGCTGCGGGTTGGATCGATGCCCAATTTAAGCCGTAATGGTTTGCCAGCATTTAATTTGCGGCGAACATTGGCCTCAACAATAACCTCAGACACGCCCCGCGATAAAATTTCATCAATCGTCAACATGAATTTTTAGACTCCTAACTGAGCTAGGCGAGCACCAAGCAGTCATCGGAGCCAAACCCCTTAACGCTGTTGGAGCAAATAAACCTACTATTCTAGCAGCGATAATAGCATAGAGGCCTAGCGGCGGGCAAATAATGGCCTTTGGGGGTTGGGGATCGGTAATTGGGGATCGGCATTTAATCTAGCGCCTTGACAAGTATGAGGGATAAGGGATGAATATCAGTGCCAATCTGTGGCAAAACAGACACTTCGCGCTCTTCGCGTCCTTCGCGGTTTCAACCTTCGCGTTCTTTGCAGAATTAAAACCGATCCCCAGTCCCCAACGACCGATCCCCAATCTTGCATTGAGATTTGAACCTCGTTACAATACCCGCAGCAATCTGTATGAGGAATATTCGATGACGCTTGACCCTGCTTTGTTTCGGCAAGCAATGAGCCGTTTTGCCAGTGGTGTAACTGTAGTGACAACGATCGTGGATGCAAAGCCCTATGGTTTAACGGTTAGCGCCTTTGCCTCGCTCTCTTTAGATCCAGCTTTGACGATTATTGCGATTGATAAACGTTCGCCGATGCACGATCTGTTGCTCCAAGCGCAGGCTTTTGCGATCAATATTTTGAGCAGCGAGCAAGAATCGTTGTCGCGCCACTTTGCTGGCCCACAAAAACACGACTGGTCGGAAATTACTGCGGCTGCTGGCAATCGCAGTATTCCATTGCTCGATGGAGCCTTGGCCAACATGGAATGTGGGCTGTTTCAGGCAGTTGATGGCGGCGATCATACTATTTTTATTGGCCAAGTTGAGCATGTAACCCTGCGCGATGGCCTGCCGCTGCTCTATTATCGTGGCGCTTACCACGATCTTGTTCAGCGTTGAAACGAGCACGAAGCATGTGGTTGACCTTAATCTTATTTGTGGTTGGGCTGGGGCTGGCTTTTGGCTTGGGTGTGATGGTTGGGCGGCAACGCACGATTCCAGCAGCCACTCCGCTCGAAGCCACACCGTTGGTCAATTTTGAGTTTAAAATTCCTGCCGATACCGCGCCCGGCGATCAACTGTACCTGACTGGTTCGTTTAATCAGTGGCGACCGAATGATCCGACCTATGTGCTCTCGCGTAGCGCCGATATTGCCTATGGCGCTTGGCCGTTTACCCATGGCTTGCAGCTTGATTTCAAGTTAACCCGTGGTTCATGGTCGAACGTCGAAAAATCACTCGATGGCAGTGAAATTCCCAATCGCACTGGGATTGCCGCCAGTGGTGCGCAAGTCAAGGGTACAGTGGCGGCTTGGGCTGATCGTCAGCGTGATTCGGCTAAAATCTACGATGAGCGGGTTGAACGGGTCGATTTTTTCAGCCAAGCTTTGGGAATTACCCGTATATTTTATATTTATGTGCCAGTTGAAACCCGTAATGACGAAAATCTGCGCGTACCAAGCCTCTATCTTTTCCGTGGCCATGAACGTGAATGGATCAATAAAACTGAAGATGGGACGCGCGGTGGTAATCGCAATGTGATTGATGTCTACGAGGAATTGCGCCGCCACGATCGCGTTGGCCCAATGGTCTTGATTTTTCCAGGTATGACCAGCACCAACGATGCAGTCCATAGTTTGGGCATCAATCTGCATTCAGCCAAATTGGCGGCTGATCCGTCGCTGGGCACTGGCTTATTCGAAGATTTTATCTATCGCGATTTGATTCCCTATATCGAAACCCATTATCCAGTGCTGTTTGGCGGTGCGCATCGTTCGCTTGATGGCTTTTCGTTGGGCGGCTTTATCAGTGTTAATCAAGCCTTGCGCCATCCCAACGAGTGGGCCTCGGTTGGGGCTTACGATGGCTTATTCTTTTGGGACGACCCTGAGAATGCCGAAATGATCGCTGCCCGCGATAGTGTGTTCGAACGCGATTTATTTGATGCCAACTTTGGTATGCCACGCGACCATACCTTTGCAGCCCAACATAATCCATTGACCTTGCTGCGAATTGATGGAGCGCAGGCTTCAAAATTGCAATGGTTGATCGAATATGGGCCTGAATCCGCCGAACCCAATGTCAATTATTATCGTGGGGCACGGCTCGATGAACTGTTGCGCGAAGTCGGGGCGCACAATCGGCTCAGCGGGGTGGTGCCAAATGCCAATCATTCATGGCAAATGGCCGATGAACATATGCGGCGTAGTTTACCCTATCACTATCAACAAACTCAATAATTGAGGCTCAATGTATGGCTCCTCTCGCGCTCAATCTCCAAGTTGATGCTTTGCGGAGCCTGCCCAATTTGGCCGAATTACCCACCAACGAAGCCACAATTTTGGCGCGAATTGGGGTTTTTCGGGCTTTTGCGGCAGGCGACACGATTCCGATTGCCCGTTTACGTAGCAGCCAATGTTATGTGATTTTGAGCGGCGTGGCCGATACCGTGATTCTTGATCGCGATGGTGAGCCGATTTCAATTGGCGAGTTGGGCGAGGGCGATTTTTTTGGCAATAGCATCTTTTTTAGCTCACACTCGCTGTTGTATGCCGTCCAAGCGCAAACCCAAATTTTCGCGTTGCAATGGTCGATTGAGCGTTTGCATGAAAAAAAGCAACATCTGCCACTATTTATGCACTTGCTCGAAGCGAGCTATTTGCAACGCCGCGCCGTTAGTGCCCTGAGCCGTGTGCCGTTGTTCAGTCATGTCAGCGTTGAAGAACGCGCCTTGTTGGCAACCCAACTGACGCGCCAAGAATTTGGCCGCAATACCGTGATTTTTGAGCAAGGCTCGGCTGGCCAAGCTTTATATTTAATCGAACAAGGCCAAATTGCGGTTGAGCAACATGGCGTTATCGTGGCAACCCTCAGCGATGGCGATTTTTTTGGCGAGATGGCTTTGCTCTCGGCAACACCGCACAATGCCACTTTACGCTGTTTAACTCCAACTCGCTGCTTGCACCTACCTGGTGCAGTTTTTGCAGCCCAAGTTGCTCAACATCCTTCGCTTGAAGCGGCGGTACGGCGGGTGATCGATGAACGGGTGCATCACTCAGAGCGAGTACGCGGAGACCAAACTCGTCAGCATTTGATCAAGGTGGCGGTGCGCTATGGCATGTTTCGTGGCTCGCATGTGTTGGTGCGCCAGCCTGCGCAATGCCCGCCCGATTGCCGAATTTGCGAGCAGGCTTGTGCTGAGCGCTTTGGTCAAACCCGCATGCGGCTCAATGGCGCTAAAATTGAAGATTGGGATATTACTCAGAGTTGTCGGCAGTGTCGGGTTGGGGCCGAATGCGTTGAGGCTTGCCCCGAAGCTGCGATTCAGTGGGATGATAATGGGGCGTTACGTATTACTGATGCTTGTACTGGCTGCAATGAGTGCGTTGTGGCCTGCCCTTATGATGCCGTTGAATCGCAAACGATCTTTTTGCAGAACCAGCAAGGGCCACTTTGGCAGCTTTGGCAGCGGATGCGCCAGCAATCACATCAAATTCAGCCCAAAACTGTGGCGAGTAAATGCGATTTATGTGCAGGCTATGATGATCGAGCTTGTTTGAGCCAATGCCCAACTGGCTCGTTGCAATTAATCTCAATCGAAGAGCTATTTCCCTTTTGAAGGCTGTAAAACCTCTTGAATCAATTGCTCCAGCTGGCCAGTTTTGCCAAAAATGCGCAAATCGACATCGGTAAAGACCAATTGCTGGACAATCTCGCTGGTCATGCCGGTAACCCGCACCTCACAGCCCAAGAGTTTAATCGCTGCCAACAGATCAGCAAAATCGGGCAATACGCTGGCATCAGGCAATAATGCTCCAGTCATATCGAGAATTAAATGTTGCGCTCGTAGTTGGTAAATTTGTTGGAGCACGGCGCTGCGAATATGGCTAATCCGTTGTTGATCGAGCATGCCCGTAATTGGCAGCAAAATCGCATTATTGCCCAAGCGGATAATGGGTGCTTCGAGCAGTTGAATTTGATTAAGCAGGCTTTCTTGACGTTGGGCCAAGGCTTGTAATTGGTGGTTGCCTGCTTGCAGCGATTGGTTGGCCTGCGCTAATTCAGCTTGTTGATTGGTGATTAATGCCGTATGTTCAGCTAGCACTTTTTGACTGCGCTGATCAGCCAAGCCAATCACGATCATCATGGAAGTCAAAATCAAAAAAACGACCACAAAAATAATCAATTTCAACAGCAACATCGGCGCAGGAATCATTAACTCCAGCGGAATCACCCCATAAATTTCGAGCAAGGGGAAGGTAATTAATGCTGCCAAGGTAACGACACTGACCACCAGCACATAGCGTAATTCGCGCAGTACCAACATGGTCAAGGCTGGCCAAATTAGATACAACGTCCAATTCATGCCCGATAATTGTGCCCCAGTCGCATCGGTTAGCACAATCACCCCGACGATCAACAAGAAATTGACCACGACGATCCGTGGGGCATGGCGTGATTTGCGCAATAGATAGAGAAAAACATTGATAGTCGTAACGAGCGCTAGACCCAGCGCAACTCCCGCCCGCTCCTTGGGAATTTCAACCAAAAACCAAGTGGCAATGCCAATTAAGCCAACCATGACGGTTTGGGCAATCACCAAAAGCCGAATTCGCTCAACCAGCGATTGTTGGGGCGTGGGCGTTGCTAGAGCCATAGTGCCTCGTATGTTCGATCAATGAGGAAACTGAGCAAAAGAAAAGCATGAATCAAAGCGATTCATGCTTTTAGGATAATCTATTTTTAGCGCGAAAAACATTACGGTAACGGGTGGTAGTTGAGGGGATTTTGGTTAACCCCATTATGCCAAATTTGGTAGTCGAGGTGCGGGCCGCTCGATGATCCAGTTGAACCGATCGTACCGATGATTGTGCCACGTTCAACATAATCGCCATCTTGCACTTTGAACTCGGAGAGGTGGGCGTAGCCAGTTTTATATTCGTTGCCGATAACCCAAATATGGTTACCTGCTGGCCACGAATCGGCGGTAACCTCGATATAGCCGCTCATGGTCGCGCGAACTGGTGCGCCGACCGAACCAGCTGGATCAGCCGCGCCATCGCCATTACCATCAACCGCTAGATCGATTGCGCCCCAAACTTCGGCAGGCGCGTGTGAGCCAACCCCATAGCCTTGGGTCATTACTACCCGATTGGCAGCAACTGGATTGCCCCATGGCTGATCGCTTGAAATGCCTGGTGGCGCGACCAAGGTATCGCCCTGGCCAACCTGAATTGCTGAGCCAGAGAGTCCCGCGACGCTGGGGTTTTCACCGCGCCAAGCGCTGATTGTGGGTGTAGAAGGACGATTGAGCAACAAAAAGAGCACCACAATCAAGCCGAGGGCGACTGCACCACGTTTATAGTTATTGCCGTAATCGCTCAAATCATACCAATTCATGAACCTGCTGCTCTCCATGAGTTGACCAATGTGCGCACCGTTTCGACATAATGGTTGGTGTCGTTTTCAACTGGCGGCGCATACACTGGAATAATATCTTGAATTGTTGTCAGTTGCCATTCGTCGATATATAAATTGCGAATCAGCTTGTACCAATCTTCGATACCTTCGTCCCAGCTTGGGTATTTGCGATAGCCTTGGTAATCTTCATAGCCAGCGGTGGTGCGAATATTGCCAATCGATTGCGTGACTCGCGCGACACCTTGGGTTCCGGCAGTCGATTCGTGAATGAAAAAGGCTAGGCAGTAGGCTGGATCGATGCCATACTTGATACCCATATCATAAATCACTTGACCCTTGCCAGTTGCTGGAGAATTGTAAGAACTGAGCACCTGATCGATTTTTGCAGCAGAAATGGTTGGTACACCCAAAATACTATCGCCGTCGATGGCCCCAAACGAGCCAGCGAGATTGCCACTGGCAGATTGGGCAGGTCGGCCTGGGGCACTCATCGAGCTATAAAAGGCATTGCTCCGACCACGAAACTGCAAGATCATCCAGACCAAAGCAGCTGCCAGCGCAATCAAGAAGAGGGTGCGTCGTCGCGAAGAAAAATCGTCAAAACCATATAACATGGATGGGTTCTCCTGGCACGGAGACCACTCATTGTTGCTGGTTCAACAAACTAGCTTGTTCCGCAGCAGTGATCATCCGAAAGCCATCGGCTTGGTTGATATAAATTAGTTGTTCATTTTTGATGTTGACCAATAGCTCCGGACGGGCATCGTTGTTCAGATCGTGGGTCGAAAGGGTGATGGGGGTCAGATCTTCGCCTGCGCCAAAGAGATATGGGCCAATCAGCGTGCGAGCTTTGCTTGCATCGCCTCCAGGGAATTCTAACACAACCACCCGCCGATTCAAATTGATTGCCATAAATTCGCTGGGCAAGCCTTGGGCGCTTTCGTGGCCGACATTGGCAACTAAGTGCGAAACGCGTGGTCGGCCATAGCGTAAATCGTCAATCCAGACCCCAAAAATGCCGCTGAGTGCGCCTAAAAGTAGGGCTAAAAGTACCACTACCCCCGCCCAAAGTAACCGATTAATCCAAATTGCGGGCAGCGTCGTTGGTTGTTGTTGCGTTTGAGTGCGCCGGAGCGCTTGTTGCGGAGCTGTAACTCGGACAAGTCGTCGCCCCATCGATTGGCGTGGATAATTTGTGCGTAAATTACGACTTGTGACCGCCATAATGCCTCCTCAGGCTAAACGTACATGCTCGTTTACCACTGAAGAAAATTATAGTAGAACTTTTGTTCTATGTCAATGATTGTCACAAGTGTATGCGATGTTAACTATTCGCTGACAACGTGGCTTTGGCGTAATTTGGCAAGATCGTTGAGATGATGCGCGGTGTGGGCATGCATAAAAAATAACATCTCACGCACGGTTAATTTACCCAAAGCTGGATGCGGCAATTGATACTGATCAAGTGCTGCTTCATCCCAATGAAAAAGCGTTTCGATCAACTGTTGATTGAGTTTTTGCCATTGTGCAACCAAGGCTTGTTGCGCTTGCAAACTGATTGGGCCTTGGGGTTTTGCTGGAATCGAATAGGCCGGAGCGCTAAATCCCTTGGCAATAACTTCTTGATAACGAGTTTTAATCGTCAGATAATCAGTTGATTGATGCTTGGGCTTGCCAAACAATGTGCTCAAACTAAACCGTGGGACATAAAACGCCAGGGTCAAAACTTTGGTCAATTGCTGAAGATGCAACACATTCTCAGCAGGCGACCAAACCCCTTCTGGATGAGCAAAACATTCCTCAGGGGTCAAGGCCAAAATTATGTCGCTAACGCTTGTAACATCGCGTTCTAAAGCAATCGTCAATTCACTATGGCTATAGGGCACCGATTGATCGGCCATGGCAACTCCTTTTTAAATAGAACGCTGATGAACCATTGCTGGTTGCATGCTGCCAAGTTGTTGTTGTAATTGCTGAACCCGCTGATACAAAAAGCCTTGTTCAGGTGTGACGGCCTGTTGTGCCCGTTGTAAGGCGGCATTAGCGGCTAAATAATCGTGGCGTTCTTGCCAAATTTCGGCCAGCCAAATGTTGATTTGGGTTTGTAAAAATGGCGCAGTGAGCAATTCAACTTCGCTGAGTGCTGTGCGCATTAAGACCAATGCTTGATCAAGATCGCCGCGACCACGCGCCACCAAGCCCAAATTAGCACGATAATTGGCAACTTGCGCGGCATTGCCATTGGCTTGGGCCACGCTAATTCCACGTTCAAACCATTCTTCGGCCTCGTCCCAATGCTTTTCAGCAAGGGCAATTTCGCCGCGTGTGCTATACAAATATTGTAATGGCACGCGCAAGGCCAAGCGTTCGGCCAAGTGCAAACCTGCTTGAATATGGCTATGCGCCGTGACTAGATCGCCGATCAAGGTAGCATTATAGGCAGCATTGTTATAGCCCAAGATAATTTGATATTGCTCGTTAGTTGCGGCAGTGCTGGCAATCGCCAAGGCAAAAGTTTCGACCGCAGCCTTAATTTCGCCGCGCTGCGCCAAAATATTGCCCAACTCGAATTGACAACGCCCAATCAATGAGTGATTTTGCTGGGCGGTCGCAACCTCTAAGGCGGCTTGAATATTTTCGTAGGCTACATTTAATGGGTAGCCCGCCAAACGCTGGCTAATCGCCAAGAGCAACAGCAAATCGGCTTCGATCAATTGATCATCGATCTTGTGTTTATGATAAATTGCCAAGCCCCGTTCAGCCCATTCGATCACCACCTCAGGCCTGCCAACGACCAAATAGGTGCGGCCAAGTTTGGTGCACACTGCTACAACCCGTAGCCAATTGGCTTGGGCTTGATATTGCGCCAGCGCCGTATGATAAACCTCACGCGCCGCAGGCACTTCGCTATTCCACTCCAAGGCATCGCCCAGCCGACAATAGCGCTCAGGCGTTGGATCAAGCTCAATCGCCTGTTGCCCAAAAGCCACAGCCTCATTCGGTGCTGCCAATGAAAGCGCGTGCTCTAGAGCTTGGTCGGCATAACTGGCTGCCAATTTAACCTCGCCCGCCTCGCGATAATGCAATAGCAAACGTCCAGCAATCGCCCGTTGATCGCTATATTCGTGCTGCAAGGCTTGGGCGGCGCGGCGATGCAAAAAGCTGCGGCGGGCGCGACTTAGGCTATTACGCACAACGGTTGCTACCAATGGGTGACTGAAGGTATAGCTATCACCATGCTCTTTTAAAATAGCGGCGTTGAGCAACCCATCAAGTCCATCGAGGGTTTCTTCATCGGAGCGTCCACCAGTTTCGCGCAGGATGCTATAGCCAAACAAGGGGTCAAGCACCGCTGCCGCTTGGACAATTTGGGCTGCTCGTTCTGGCAAACGCGCCAAACGAGCGCTGAGCACATCGACCAACATCGGCGGCACATCAGCCGGATCAGCCGTGCGGCAAAGTTCGAGCAAAAATAATGGATTACCCGCGCTGCGTTCGAGCAAGGTCTGATCATCAGGATTAGGATGGCCCAATGTGCTCAAAAGTTCCCGTGCTTCGCTGATATCGAGCCGTGGCACGTCGATGCGCGTGACCAAACTGCCACGTTGCCAACCAACCACCAAGCGCTGCAAACGAGCGTTGGCCTCTTCCGAACGATAGGTCACAACCAGCACAATCGGCAAATCGTGCAAGCGATCAACGACGTAATCGAGCCATTCGGCGGTTGCTTGGTCGGCCCAGTGTAAATCGTCGATGCCAATTACCAGATGATTGGTCATCACTGCTCGCAAACATTGGGCAAAAGCCTCGAACATGCGCCGTCGCTCTTCATCGGCGGGCAACACTGGTGGCTCAGGCAAATTGGGAATATGCCCACGCAATTGCGGCAGCAACCGCGCAACCTCGGCCAACCACATCGGATCAACCGCTGAATCGCCCGAAAAAAGCCGCGATAGGCAGATGCGCTGACCAAATAGCTCGGTCAACGGGGCAAACGGTAAGCTTTGGGTCGATTCAAGGCAGTGCATCGCCAACATAGTGCTATCGGCGGGCAATTGCTGTGCCCATTCCTGCCAGAGCCGCGATTTGCCAACCCCAATTTCACCAGTAATGAGCACCACTTGCAAGCCACGTTCATTGCTGCGCATCAAGGCTTGGTTAAGCAGTAATTGCTCATATTGCCGCCCAACAAAGGGCGCGGCACGAGGGGCGGCGCGTTTAATTGGCTTGAGCAAGGGCTTTGGCTCAGCAATCGGCGCTGTGACCACAGGTTTTGTTGGCTCTGGTGAGTTGTTTGTACTCATCAGTTGGTTGGTTTGCAAAATGCGCTGGCGCAGCATTTGGGTTTCAGGCAAGGGATCAATCCCTAACTCACGCTGCAACGTATTAGCCAACATCTCATATTGGCGCAAGGCCTCGGCGCGTTCACCTTGCCGCCAATGCGCCTCGATAATCGCCTGATACAACGATTCGGAGAGCGCATCGAAGCGCAGGGCGGCGCGAGCTAAAGTCAACACATGGACCCATTGCTGTTGTTTTTGATAATTGCTAATCGCGGTTTGAAACAAGCGCATCGTGGTTAAATGCACCTGTTCGCGCTCAGTCACCAGCCATAAATCAAAATCGGGAGCGTCGGGCAACATCACGCCATCGAGCAATGGCCCTTGGGCAAGCTGCAACAAACCCTCAACGGTTGGTGAAACCAAACCTTCTGCCAAACTGCGTAACTGCCAAAGATCAACCACACAATCCGGATGCAAACGCAAGCGATCCTCATCGGCTAAGATGATCTCACCACCTAAACTGCGCCGAATTGTCCACAGCGTATTGCGTAAATTTTTGCGGGCGGCTTCATCGCTACTTTCAGCCCACAGCAATGCCAGAAGATGTTCGCGGCGTTGAGGTTGGATGGTTGCTGCAAGATACCCCAAGAGGGCTACCGCTTTGCTGGGAAGCGACTGTGCTTGCTGATTGTAGAGGATTGAAGGAACCCCGAGGAAACGCAGGGCAACGGTCATAGCCCCCCCGTAAGAACAACGCGAGGCACGCGCTACGTGCCTCAACGATGCATGTCAATTGTTAGTAGTCCGTTATTTCGATTCGTTTTTGCTAGCATCGGTTGGTGCTGTAGCATCTTCATCGCGCACACCACGGCGAAACTCGCGAATGCCACGACCCATTGCTCCACCAAGATCGCCAATCCGCGAAGCGCCAAACAATACAATCACAATTGCCAAAATAATTAACAGTTCTGTTACGCCTAAACCAGCCATTGCAAGCCTCCTTGAGGAATGGTATCGCCAATGCAATACCCGTCTATTGCCATTATACGCCGCTGCTAAGCATAGTCAATTAGACTAAAGCTACCTAACAGGTTGAGTTGTGATGATATGCTTAAAGAATGAATGATTTGCGAACAAATGATTAAGTTTTGATCATACTACCATATCTAGCGCCCTCCTACAGTCAATTAGTCCTAAACCTGCTTGATAGAATGACATAATCTGCTGAAATCTATACCTTTTGTTGCCAGTGATCAACAGTTTTCGCCTAGAAAGGCCTTGGACATCAACGCCGCGCCACCACTCTAGACATGTCCACTACAATAGACGTATGCAAGATTGCTCGCTCTACCTATTTGGCTCGCCACGCCTCCAATATGAAACCCAACAGATTGCGCTTGGCAATGGCCCGCTAGCCGCGTTATTAGTATTTTTAGCCTTAAATCGCCAGCAGCCCGTCAGCCGCTTGCGCTTGGCGGCGACAATCTGGCCCGATTTGCCTGAGCCACAGGCACGTCGGGCACTTTCGGCGGCACTCTATCGGCTACGCCAAAACTGCCCAAGCTGTGATGAATGGCTCTTGGCGAACGCCCAAACCTTGCAATTAGGCTCAATTTGGTGCGATCTCCAAGCGTTTCAGCAAGGTGCGCAAAGCAATCAAAGCATCGATTGGCAATTGGCATGTCAATTATATCGTGATGAATTATTGCCTGATGTTGATGCCGAATGGCTTGATGGCCCCCGCGCTGATTTGCAAGCACTATTTGCCGCCACGATTGCTAAATTGGCGCACCATGCCTTTGCCCAAGGCGATTATATTGTGGCGCTAACGAGTGCTGAGCGTTGGCAAGCGTTCGATCCCTTCGATGAACAAGCCTGTATGCTCCTGATGCGTTGCCATGTAAGCCTTGGCCGCCCGCACTTGGCATTAACCGCCTATCGGCATTTGTGCGAACGTTTGGCTGCTGATTTGGGCGTTGAGCCAGTTGCCGAAACCAGTGCCCTCGCCGAGCAAATTCGGGCTGAACAAACTTTGCGTCAAACCACGATTGGCGGTAGTTGGCAGAAAATACCATTTGTGGGTCGCACGCATGAACGTTCGTTGTTGCTTGATGGCTTGGATGCTGCCTTGAGTCATAGCGGTGGCTTGGTGCTGCTCGATGGCGCTGCTGGGATTGGCAAAACCCGTTTATTGCACGAATTGAGCCAAGCAGCCCAGGCGCGTGGTTTTCGGGTGGCTTGGGGTGCAGGTCAAATTAATGGTGGCAATTCGCCCTATGCTCCACTTGATCAAGCCCTAACCCAAATCCTTGATCAAAGCCTGCTTGACCAATTTGATCCGATTACACGGCTTGGTTTGTCGGCGCTTGTGCCAAATTTACCCCAATTGAGTCAACATGATCATGCAAATCGTCCGAGTTTGCCTGCGGCGTTATTGAATGCTTTACTCGCAGCGACCCAGCAAGCGCCATTATTATTGGTGCTTGATGATATGCATTGGGCACAACGGATTGTATTTAATGTGTTGCAATGGTCGCCGAGCCAAATTCAGGCGCTCTTACGCTCCCGTTTATTGCTGATCTTGGCCTATCGCGGCAGCGAATCGAGCCATATGTTGCAAGCCTTGCGCCGCATGCGTCAAGAATTGCCAGTTCAATCAGTTAAATTAAATGGCTTGGCGCTGCACGATTTTCAACATCTGGTGGGGCGCTTGTGGCCGAATCATGTGCCGATTCCGAGTATGGCCGAGATTGCTGCTTTACATGCCCTGACTGCGGGCAACCCACTCTTTTTGCAAGAGCAATTATTACATCGTGGCGATGCCCATGAGCACTCCTTTCAAGCATTGGTGGCTCAGCGAGTGCAGTCCTTGCCGATGTTGGCGCATCGGGCGTTGGCTGCGGCCAATGCGTTGGGCCGTAGCTGGACATTAGCAGCTTGGCGATTTGTCGCAGGCGCTGAGGTCGATCAGGCTATCCCTGATCTTTTAGATGCGCGGCTGGTGGCGCAGACCCACGCCGGATTTCAGTTTTACCACGATCTGATTGCCGTGGCGGTTGAGCAAAGTTTAGCGCTGGAATTATGCCAAGCAGCGGTGCAACAGGCCGCCAATTATTTTGAGCAACAGCCACTTTGCCGACCCGAAACGATTGCTTGGGCCTATGAGCGAGCGCAACGCTGGGCAGCGGCGATTGGAGCCTATCAACAAGCTGGCGAACAAGCCTTGCAAGCCTATGCCTACACGACAGCCCTCGATTATGCCAATCGGGCGTTGGAGCTGTATCAGCAAATACCAGTTGATGCCCGTTTGGAATTGACCTTATTGCGCTTGCGTCAACGGGTTTTAGTATTTTTGGGTCAATTAGAAGTTTGGCGAGCCGACGTTGAGCGCCTAGAAACTTTGGCTTTGAGTTTGGGCGATCAAGCGGCCTTGCTCGAAGTGTATGAGAGCCGGATTGTGCTCTCTTCGGTTGATTCCAACCCAACTGAAATGGCGAGCATTGCTGAGCAAGCCTTAGATTTGGCTCAAGCTCAGCAATTGCCAGCGGTAGAAGCCCGCATTTTAAATACCTATGGCTTTCATTTAATTAGTAGCGCCGCAGTTCAGCCACGCAACAGTTTGCCATTGCTTGAACGAGCAGTGGCTCTTGCCCGTAGCAGCCACGATGATACGGTGTTGGTGGCCTCGCTTTGTTCGTTAGCCTTTGCCTATCGGATGCTGGGCGATACCAGCGTCGCCCAACGGATTGCCGCCGAAGCCTTGACCTTGACCGAATTGCATCCCTATTTGTATCCAGCTCGCGGCAATGTGCTGCGGGTATTGAGCGAAGTTGGTATTAGCTATGCCGATTGGGAAACCGCGCTCAGCACAATGAACAAAGCGGTTGAATTGCTCGAGGCGCTTGATGATATTTGGCTTTTGGGTGTGGGTTTGTTCATGTCAACCTTCATCACAACCGCGCTTGGCTTGACCGAAATGGCCCAAGCGACGACCCAGCGCATTCGCCAGATGATTCGTGATTCCAAAATGCCGCCCAATTCCAATTGGTCATTTTTTGCGCATAGCGTCACAATTTTGGTGGCCTTAGAAGCTGGCGATTTTGCGCAAGCTGAAACGGTGGTGCAAGAAGTGCAGCCTTGGCTTGATCAGGCGCATCAACAAGGTGCAGGTTTATATCTACTTTCAGCAATTGGGGCAATGGAGATTTTTCGCAATCGGCCCGACCAAGCCTTGCCTTTGTTGCGGCGAGCTACAGCCATGTGGCAACAAGCGCGATCAGCCTTTTTGCAACCAATTTTGATGCATGCCTTAGCTGCTCAATTATGTGGTTTTGCTGCCGAAGCCCAAGCGATGTTGGCCGAAGCCGAAGCCATGTACGACCCCAAAGAGCTGTTTTATGCCGATGTATTGCTGCATTTCACGCGGTTTTGGGTATATGGTGATCGGGCACATTTGCAACATGCTTACAGCTCAATTCACAATCAGGCCAATCGTTTCCGTGACCCAACCCTACGTGATTCCTTTATAAATAATGTTAAGTTGCATGGCATGGTGTCGCAATTGCACCGAGTCGCGCCGCTGGCGGGGGCGATTCGCTCGATGGCCGGCCTGTGGATGCGCCTGACGCGGGTGTATGGCCGTACCCAAATGCTTTCCGAGGGCGGCTATATTCAGCGCAAAGTGTTGTTAGTTCGCGCCGATGTGCCTTTGGGCAAATCACTGAGCCACACCGATCGGGTTGAGGTAATTTGGACCTTGCATGCACCTGAGGATAATCGCTTTAATGATCGCAGCGAATTGCGCATCCATCGTTTGCAGCGCCTGCTTGATGAGGCTGACGATGCTGGAGCGGCCCCAACCGACGACGATTTAGCTGATGCTTTGGCGGTCAGTCGGCGCACGATTATCCGAGATATGGCCTTATTGCAATCCCAAGGCTCAGCTGTGAGCACCCGCCGCCGTCGCGCAGTGGGCGAGGAGTGAAAGAAAGGCAAAAGGCAAAAGGCAAAAGGCAAAAGGCAAAAGGCAAAAGGCAAAAGGCAAAAGGCAAAAGGAGGGCCAGCCAATGCAGTGGGAATGGAGTAGCCACATCGGGGCCGAGAAGCATCATTCGTGCAATCCGTGCAATTCGTGGCTAAAAACGTCTCTTCGTGGCCTTCGCGTGCTTCGCGGTTGCCGTCCTCTTTGTGGCTCAGGATTGTAGGATTTGACAAGGGCGGCAATCTGCGGTAGAATCCCCGGGCTGTCAACGAATGACTGAATAACATCGGTCAGGACACACACAACTGATGCACTCGCCCACAACGGCTCATTTGACACAAACGAGCAGCGGTGGTAGAATCCTCAGGCTGTTGACCGACAGCATCGATGTTTGCTCAACATCACACATTTGACGAATTGCTCCGCTCCGATGCTCTTCTGACATCAGCGGATTTTTTATCGCCAAAATCGCACCTTTCCAACTGATGGGTGCTGCGTCCGCAGCACATTCCATGCATCATAGTTTTTGTTTTTTTGTCACCGTCAATCGCTTCGGTAGGGATTCTACCAAGCAGAGCCACCGTTCTCCGGCTCATTAATCAAGGAGAACACGCAATCGCTTCGGCGATTTGTCGGCGAGTTTGATCCTGGCTCAGGACGAACGCTGGCGGCGTGCCTAATGCATGCAAGTCGAACGCATTCTTCGGAATGAGTGGCGCACGGCTGAGGAACACG